>OMFM01000455.1_pt1 | contig 17193 bp, 21 predicted proteins | sample 1645661 | NCBI WGS metagenome assembly OMFM01 (sample SAMEA103958128, study PRJEB25191) | human gut metagenome | reverse complement strand
AGATAATTCTCGGGATGAGAATGTAAATGATATTATTGCAGATATGGAAAAGGGTGCTATCAATCATACCTATTTAATTGAACCAGATAGAAAAAAAGCACTGGATTTGGCTATCGAAAAAGCTGAATCAGAAGATATCATTTGTATTTTAGGTAAGGGTAGTGAAACTGAAATCATTTCTAAAGAAATTAAAATAGAAGAGCTAAAGGAAAATGAATACCTTGCATTAACATCAGATTACAGTTGTGAAAAAGGTAGTATAGAATTTTATATCATTGATGGTACAAATGAGATACCTATTCTTCCAGAAGGCGAAACAACTGTTGTAGAAGAAAAGATATTCTATAAAGTAGCAACACGTTTTACGGTTGACGATATAACTTCAATCAAGATGTATCAAAATAATATCCCTTCTAAAATAAGTTTAAATGAAGCAATAAATAGTACAAACGAAGGATATACTGCAACTTATATTCCTAAAGCTGCTACATCTATTACTAGTACATTAAATAATACCATTAAAGTAAAAGCAATAATTAGAAATTATGATAGCAACTATATTCCTTACATTAAATCTATTCAAATTAAAAAGTATGGAGGCGATACATTATGGACGGACAATCTTCAAATATAACTAATATATTTAATCCAATTTATGTTCATCAAGAAGAAGAACCTAATATTGAAGAATTAAATGCTAACACATCTAATATTGTATTAGATATACAGCAAATAGATAATGAAATAATAACAGCGTCTGAAAAGATAAGAAATCTTTTAGATTCAACAAAGCTTAGATTATCAAACATAAAATCTTATCTTTCTGCAGAAAAAGAACGCCAAGAAGATATGAATATTCTTTGTAATAGATATACAGAATTTGCATCTGTATTAACTTTAAAAGAAGAAAATTTTGATGGTACATTGACTTTTGATAATGGAATATTAAGTGCAAAAATAAAAAGTACAGAAAATGTAAAGCTTACAGTTGTTGATGTAAATGGTAATGGATATGAAGGAAATAAATATGTATATGCAAACAATGCTTTTCTAGAAGATACTTTACGTACTAATCTAAGACCATCAATGGTAAATAGTGATTTATCAACATATTATGAATATTCAAGAATAACTGTAAACAATACAATTGATGGAGCTCCTATAGTTTTTAATAAAGATTCTACAGAAGCTGAATGCTCTATTGAATTAAAAGCTGAAAAAACTATAAATAAGCTATTAATAAATAGTGACCGAGATGACATAATACTATCTAAAGTATTCACATCTCAAGATGGATTAACATATAAGCTTGATAAAGAATATAACATAGCTATGAATGAAAGATATGAAAGATATAATAACCAGGGATATGTTTATGGCTCTGGAGTAATTGCTTTCGAACCATGCAGCTACGTTAAGTTATTCTTCCGATCTAATGGATATACTAATGATACTTTAGCTTTTGTTAATACATTCTACAACAGCGTTGGCGATAACGCTACTGTAATTAAAAAAGTAGAGAAAGTAGATAGTGCTAAAAGGCATGTTGTTAAAATAAACAGCATAAACGCATATAAAAATAAATATGGTAAAGGAATGATGTTATCAAATGAATTAATTGATACACCAATAAATACTATAGCATTATACTGCAATGAATATATAAATGATGATTACACTATAGATAATAATGTTTCATACTTCTTAATAATCAATGGAACAGAATATGAAATCAAACCAATCAATAGCCATAGAGATGGCAAAAAGATTGCTAGAATGTCTACTCAAAGTTATAAGTCAGATCATATAATATATTTAAATGAAAATATAAAGAGTGCTAAATTAAAGATAGTAATAAATTCAGCAAATCAAAATGTAACTCCTTATATTTCAGACATAAAAATATTAATAGGGGGTAGTTCAAATGAGTGATTACAAAGACGTTGAAAAGAAACTAGAATATTACAAGCAGCAAGTTCTACAAGAGCTAGTTAAAAAAGGCATATATCCAGATAATGAACTTATAGAATCAAGACTTAATTCTTACAACGCTCATTTAGCAATATTTAAAAACTACAATGCAGTTACAGGACAGTTGTTTAATGCTAATGAATACAATGAAAGATTAAAGCTTATATATACAGATTTAAAATTCTTATATGAACTTCTGTATGAAATAACAGTTATAGAATATAATAAACTTCAAAACTTCATAAACTCTCATTTAGCTGAACTTAATTCTATTGTTAAGACATATAATAAAAGAGCAGAATATGAAAACAGCACCACTTCACTTGGGAAAACTTTATTATTCCAAAATAATAGCTTCTCTATTGAAAGTAAAGATAGTACTACAATATTAAACTTAGATAATTTAAATATATCAAATGCTGCAGTATTAGCATGTATTGCTAACATTAACAATGTAAAACCAGAAGATGTTATATTTAAATTCAAACAAGTTGGTACAGAACAATGGATTAACGCTTCTCCTTATAACTATAATAATGAAACAGTTATTATGCCAGGACAACGAAAGAAGACTATATATGAATATACCCTGCAAGATAGCCAAGTTATAACTGGTCCTCTTCTAATGGATATAGACTCTGAAATAAATATTAAAAATGACTATACTATTTTAGGTGGTAAAAATAGAATCTTTGTTAACTATAAAGACCAAAATGGATTCATAGTAGAGGACAAGCCTTTAACTGTAGACTCATTAGTATTTGATAAGAAAGCATATATAAACTTTTATGTTGTAGATGGTAGCTCTATTGCATTTAGATTTAACAAGAAACCTATTGCAACTAACTTCCCTATAGACACTCAAAGAGTAGAAGATCTTGATTATATTCACCATTTCTTCATAGAGTGCGATGAAGATTTTAGTTTCCAATTTGAAATAGATAAAGGTCAAGTTTATGCTATTAAGGAAACAGGCGTTATTTCAGATAGCAAATTATACTACACAGGTTCTGAAAAAATAAAAGACTTTAAAATTATAGAAGCAGCTACTGGTGAAGAAAAGGAATATGAAGTTAAAGTAGAAGCTTACAATAGCAATGAAGCTATAGATATAGATAGCATTATAATAAAACAAGTAGAGTAGGTGATATAATGATATTATACAATATGAGAAACAGAGGCCCTTATGAATATGATAAGTTTACTTTAAATATACTGCAAATACATAATGCGGTTACATTAAGTGAAATGCATGAATTAACTAATAATAAAGTTAATCAAGAAGCTCTTATAGCTATGCAAAATAATCTTAATGAAGTTTATAATAAGTTAATAGGGACAAGCAGTTCAACAGGACTTACAGAAACAATATATCTAAAATCATTTAATATTAAGGAGGAACAGTAATATGGCAATAAAGAAAATGTCATCTCAAGAGTATAATAAAATATTAAGTAATGCTACAAATAAAATTGAAGCAATATCTCAAGAGATGAAAGCAGTAAAAAATGATATGGTAAAAAAAATAATGATAATTAATCATGAACAGGAATATTTAAGTCAGCTTTATGATAAAACTATATATGCAACACAACAAGATGATACTTTTGTGTTCTTAAATAATAATAAATATCAAGGGCTATTTGATGGTTATAGTAGCGTTGTCCATGCATACTTCAAACAAACCCCTATCAATGTATTTAATCTAAAAGTTGTAAATGGACAGGAAAGCTTTTTTAGAGATGAAGTAAAAGTTAGCATCAATGGAGTTGAAGATGATTATTTCAAGAATATATTAAAAGCTGAGGATGTATCTGATAAAGAAATATTCTTTGAAGAGTACGAATTTGAATCAGCTATTAATACATTAGAGGACGGAACGCCAGTTGAAGAAAAGGATAACCTAATTACAGTTGTAGTTGAAACAGATAAAACTAAAGCTATAGGTATATCAAAGTTCAATGTAATTGAAATAGATCCTTATCTTTATAAATCATTTAACATCGAGGCCCTTAATATTTATACAGATGATTCAAATGTTCCAACAGTAACTATGAATAATATAAATAAAATAGGAAAAACTAGATTCATACTAGATAAGAAGTATGAATTTAAAAAGGTCGAATTTGTAATTAGGACGTTGTACAATTCTAATTCAAACGGTAAGAGCGTATGGCCTTTTGGTATAAAGCATTTATTCTTTTTAGAAGCGGATTTCAGAAATGACTCTTATATCATAGTAGATTATACTTCCGAAGATTATATTGATGAAGTTAAAGACAGTATTGAAGTTATCACATCAACAGGAACTAGAACTTCTTCATTAAGCGAGGAAGGCATTCGTATCTTCTTATCTAGTAACAATGGGATGTTAGAGAATGAGCAAGAGCCTTCAAATGATATTAAAAAACCCATTGCTAGAAATCTTAACACTATATACTTCCACATTCCACTTACCAACGAACCTATAGTTGGCTACAAATTTTCAATAAATAAAAGGTAGATAATATGTTAAAAAAAATATCAAATGGCAATACTTATAATATGTTCTCATAGATTGTTTGATTAAATTATCTCCTTTTGTAAGAAGTTAAGATTTGCCTTGACTTCTTTTTTTTATTATATTATAATATACGTATAGAACGTATAAAAACTGAATAGGAGATGAATCAAATATGTTTGATACAATAAATAAATATGCTGATTTTTACTTCAACTTCATGATAGGAGAATATCCAGATAACTATGAAGATTATAGAAGAACAGCTAACTTTTTTCAGTATCTTGAAGACTCTGGAATAACTGATGGTGAAATATATATGATAACAGGATTAGTTAAACCAAAAGCAGTTTTAACAATAGATGATATTCCAGATATGATAAGGGAAAATTCTTTATTAGAAAAAGATAAATTCTATTTCCATAAAGAACTATCAATAACTCCTCCACCACCAGGTTGGGATAAAGATGATAATTATCAATTCTATATAGAAATGAAAATTCGTTATACTTTAGATGATGTCTTAGATTACTTTATCAAATCTACTGGTGTAAGAGCTGAATGGGTTTCTAGAGATAAAGAAATAGGAAGTATCAAGTATCTTCTTAAAGAATATAAAAAATTTAAATTCATAGAACCATTAGATTTCTTGCTTCACTTAATAGATTACTGTGTAAGTGATAATATGGAAATCAATTCTATATATGATTTAAGACATAAGGAAATAGAATTAGCAGAGGCATTAGAAATAGATATAGCAAATGCTGTTGCTAGAGGGAAGAATACTATTATCTGGAGGTCTTAATATGTGGTATATAGAAATGGGTGGAATGTACAATATAAAAGGACAAAAAATCTTTGGCAGAAAGATTTATGTAGATCCGAATAAGATTTCAGAAATTAGAAAAAAATTTAACAACACAGATGTCTATGCAACAATTTTGAATTATAATAAAGAGGTACAAAACGATAGTGATTTGTACGGTCCTATGTACCTTGATTTAGACTTAGATATACAAACAGAATCAGATTATAGCTTATTAAAAAGCGACCTACAAAATATAGTAAGCTACTTAGATACAGCTTATGGTATCCCTAGCAACTATATAAAATACTATTTCACAGGGAAGAAAGGCTTCCACTTAATTATAGGTGCAGATATATTTGACATATTACCAGATAATAATCTTAACGTATACTATAAAGAGATAGCAAAAGAACTCAATAGAGCCACAGAAACTAAATTAATAGATACTAAGATATATGATAAAAAAAGGTTATTAAGATTACCAAATAGTATAAATAGCAAAACAGGATTATATAAAGTACCAGTAACTTATGACCAAATAAGAAATATGTCATTTGCAGAAATGAAGCAATATGCTTCTACAGCAAAACCTTTAATACAAGTTGAGACAAGCCCATGTGAAAAGGCTATTAATAGATTAAAGGAAATAAAGGACTTAATAACTAAACCAAAACAGAAGAATACAGATATAAACATAAAGGTAAAATCAATAGACGACATAGAGCCTCCGTCATGTATATTTAGCATACTGGATAACGGTGCTCAAGAAGGTAATAGAAATAATACGACAATCATCCTTGCATCATCATTCTTTCAAAGCGGTGCATCATATCAAGATACTTTAGATTTAGTCACACAATGGAATGAATTAAAGAATGAGCCATCTTTACCAGAATCAGAAGTTGTTACTACTGTAGCTAGTGCTTACCAACAAGTAAAAGCAGGTAGAAGATATGGTTGCAATGCAATTAAAGAGTGTGGATTATGTGTAGGAGGTGATTGCAGACTGTTTAAATAAGGAGAGATAACTATATGATTAACATACCAAGGAATATACCTAAACCACCAACAACGATAATTGCTAATAAGATAGTTCCAAAAGATGTACAAGCTGTTGAGATAGAGGAAGAAGAAAGCAGTATATCTGTCTTAGAAAGAGTAATGAAGAAAAAGCCTGTAGTTAAAAGTGATGATGAAACTATAGTTATGGAAGATTATTTTAGCTTATCTAGAAACAACTATGATGAATTCGATAAGAAAGCTAGAACTAAAGGTAATGGTTATAAGATACCTAACTATCCTTTTGTTGAAGCTAAACTAGAGGGATTAGAAGCAGGACTTTATTTATTCTCTGGAGAATCTAACAGTGGTAAATCTGCTGCTATGATGAACATGATTAAAGATATTTGTTCTTATGAAGAAAATAACTTATTCGGTATCTACTATTCACTAGATGATACTAAGCATGAAATCATACCTAGAATTATAGCAATGGAACAATCTATTCCTATAGGGGTTGCATCTAAACCTAGAAGATATGAGGAAATGTTAGAAGATGCTGAAACTTGTGGTGATAATTATACTATATACCAAGAGTATTTAGAAAAAAGACAAATAGGTTTAGACAAGTTAAAATCAGAAGCTGATAAATTCCTTATAGAAGATGCTAACAAGATTAAAACATCTACAGATATAGTTAATCATATTAAAATGGTAAAAACTTTTTTAAAAAGTTTCTATACTAAGCAAGGTAATCATGAAAAAGCGGAAAAAATGAACGTAATAATAGCTATAGATGCATTAAATGATATCAAACTAGATCCAAATGTTTATGGACGCATCAAAAAGGATGAAGCATCAGAAGAAGTAGCTAAATTCGTAAAAGATTTATCAACTAAATTTGATATCGTAGTATTTGCTTCTTCACATCTTAGAAAGCTTAATGGTAATAGAAGACCTACGCTAGATGATTTAAGAGAAGCTAACACATTAGTTTACGAAGCTTCAGTTGTATGGTTAGTTTACAATGACGTATCTAAGAATAAACAAGGTGCTAAGATATATTGGAATGATAACCAACAACCAGGACCAATTCTAGAAATGGATTGGGCGAAGAATAAGAAATCAAGCTTTAAAGGTAGGACGTTCAATAAGTTCAGTCCTAATTTATCTCAAATAAAAGAATGCTCTCTTAAAGAAATGGAAGCATTCGAAAATAGGATCATGCAAGAATAATTGAAGGGAGGTGAGATAAATGGATAAGATGAAAAACAATGCTCAAAATATGTATAACAGCAGAAAAGGTTCTGACTGTAATCCAAACTTAGGTATTAAGCCAATGGGAAGTTATAACATTCCTAACTCTATAAGTGGATCTAAACCATCTAACAGATTAGTTGGAGGAAAGGCTTGTAAATAGTACAAGCCCTCCATAACATTTTTGAAAGGTGGTGAAAATTATGGCATGTGGAACAGCTAAGAAATCTTCAAGCAAGACTTCTAAGAAAACAACTAAAAAAAAGAAATAAGTTTTAAGACTAAACAAACTAGGGGGAAATAAATTATGGCAAATTTCGGTTTATACACTAAACCTTATATTAAAATGGGAACAAACCAAACAGTATGCTATTGCTGTATTAAAGATGAATGCGAAAGAACAGGCAGAAATGCACATGATGTAACTTTCGAACAATTTGGTAAACATGAGCATAAAATGGTCTTTTACATAAGACGTAGTGGACAAGATACATGTATTTGTTTAGATTGCTTCAAAAAGATATATGAACAAATAGTGTCTGAAGAAATAAAAGATGAAGAGGAAAGAGTAGCTAAAACTACTGTAGTGGAGACTCCTGTTGAAGAAGCTCCAATAGAGGAAGTAGCAGAAGAAGTTAAAGCTACTACAAAAAAGGGAACTAAGACTAAGTAGAAATAGAGGGAGATATTAAATGGAATTAAAGAAATTTAATGAATTAGATGATAATGATAAATTAATAGCTGATTATTCATTAATCAAATGCTTTAAGATAGAACCTTTAGCAGATCTTGTTGTAGATATTCTTAATAAACATTCTGATGAAGAGAAGCTAGTTAATGCAAATAAAGTAGGGGACTTAGTATTATTCATGTTAAGAGAGAGAGGCCTTTTAACTGATGATGTACAACAAACATTTGTAGACTTATTAATAGCTTCTTGCTTACTTCATAATATAGTAGAAGTAAAAGAAGATAATTGGAATGATGTTTATCAAATCAGAAACATAGTAAATGAATTCTACAAAGAACATACTCTTGTTCATCCATCTGCTATAGAAATGATTTGCGATACTATTGAAGGGCAACTAGGGGAGAAGATGCCAATCAAGGGTAGCAGACCAAATCCAAATACTCCTGGAGAATTATTTACTCTAGCTGTGGCAATAATAAATAGATATATAAAATAATATAGAGAGGACTTAGGTTCTCTCTTTTACATAAAGGAGAAATATTATGAAGAATGTTAAAATCACCAATATGGATAATGGAGTTGTTATTATAATATCTAAAGAACAATTTGAAACTTGTAAAACATCTTTAAGTGAAAATTCAGTTTATGAATATACAGATGAGCCAGTTACACAAATTACTGTTGCAAGAGGATATGCAAAAACTGCTACTACTATAGAATATATATCTAAATTATTAGGAGGTTTTTCTAATGAAGTTAACAGAACAGCAATTATTTGATTATATTTATTGTCCTGTGAAATATTATCTAAAATATAAAAACAAGATAATGGTTCCAGAAGAAGTTACCATCAATAAGCTATTAACTCAAGTAGCGAAATACTTTTATACTACTGTAGCTAATGGTAAAGTACCTAGCTTAAAGCAAATGCAAAATAAGCTTGATGCTATATGTGAAGCTAATAAAGATATTGTTAATTCTAAAAGGGCTGTAGAGATGTGGGCTCAAATCTATAACTTCTATAACTGGGCATGTGATAATAAAATATCTGTGCTAGATACAGACACTAAATATATACTACCTGTTGGTGAACACACTATAGAAGGTGCAATGAACCCTATCTCTTTAACACCTAACAAAAGACTAGAGATTTTAATAGTTAATTTCTCTAGTAAGATTCCAGATCAATTAGAAATAGATACTAAATTAAAATATACATTAGATACATTAGCATTTAATTCTGCAAATAAAGATATGCAAATAGATGCCACTAGAATACATTTAGTTAAGAGTAATAAAGATATAATTACTACTAGAACAATAAATGATTTCGATAGACTTAAATCTACTGTAAATAATATTGCCAAAAGCATACAAAATGAGTTATACTATCCTAGAGAGACATTTATGTGTACAAGCTGTAATTATAGGAATTACTGCAGAGCGTGGAAGTAGGAGGTGAAACTTATGGCAATAGAAATCAAAGAATACGATGGATTTAAACCTAAGAAAACTACAACTAGTAAAACTACTGCTAATAAAAAGGACAAGCCTAAAAAATAATTATTAATAGCTATAATGGAGGGACAAGCAATGGCTAGAAGAAGAACATTTAAAAAGAAAAACTCTGTGGAAAAAGATACTATGGGAAAAATAAAACATATCAGAACAGAAATTGATGGAATCATGTTTGATTCTAAAATGGAAAGTGATTATTATATAAAGCTAAAAAATGATTTAGCTAATGGTCTTATAAAAGGTTTTGAACTTCAACCAGAATTCTTACTGCAAGATAAATATATCATTGTAGATGGACAAGTTATAGAAGGATCTCACCCAGACTTTAATAAACTTAAACGTAAAACAAAAGCAAAAACAAATCAAGCTATTAAATATAAGGGCGACTTTTTAGTAACTGAACTTGATGATACTGTAATCTGTAGAGATACTAAGGGACAATCTACTACAGAATTTGAAATCAAGAAAAAGTTATTTATGTATAAGTATCCTCATATAAAACTTGAAGTCATTATCTATAATCCAAAGACCAACACTTGGGATGACTTTTACGAATATAACAAAGCATTAAGAGCAGCTAAAAGAGCACGTAAAAAAGCTAAAGAAGAAGCCAACTCTTAATAACTCTACAAAATAAGGATATCTTCCAACTAAAATTATGGGGGAAGATAAATATGTATTATAATGAAAATGATGAAAAGATTGAACAAAGAATAACGGAATGGGCAGAGATAGAAAATTTAGTTTTAGCTTATCAAAAACAATTTAAGGAAGATGCTACTAATAAAGATATACAAATTGCTAAAGAATCTGTATCCAAACTATTAATTAGATTCTCTCCTTTCTTCAAAAAGTATATAACATTACTTGAAACAGGACAGATAAATTGGAACGACATGGAGATGAAGCAATTTATAAGTAGCTTCGTTGACGATATTGAATTAAAAAAGGCACTTGGACGTAAGAAACAAAGTGCTGTATATAGAAATGAAATACATCAAAAATTCAACTTCATAGTTGAAACTTATGGATCGTTAGAAGAGGAAGACATGTTATTAGACCTACAATCTCTACTTTTAACTATTGCTAAAAGGTATGAGCAAATAGGTAAGAATTTTTGTGCATACGTGTACAATTCATATAGATATGAAGTAGCTAGACATATAAAGAAGTTTATTAAGAACCCAATTAATATAACTTATAAAAATCTTCGATATGAAGATTGTATAAATGGGACTAACGATTATGAGATTCACAATTCCTATGAAGATAACTATTATGAAGATTTAACAGGTATTCCTAATATGTCTTGGATTCAAGGACAAAACTGTTCTGACTTATTTAGTTGTTTAACTCCATTAGATAGAAAGATACTTGTTAAGTATTATTTAGAAGAATGGAAGGATGGACAAATAGCTGAACATTTAGGTATGCATATCAATACTGTAAATCAAAAACGTAGAAGTGCTGCTAAAGTTATTGCAGATAATTTAGGATTAGATTTAAACTCTATTAAAAGAACTAGAAAGTCTGGTAAGAGAGCAATCCTTCCTACAGAATAAAGACTGGTTTATTCCAGTCTTTTTTATTGACTTTTATACGTATGAGATGTATAATAAGTATGTAGCTTACCAATAATTATAATATGATAATTAAATAGGAGAAATGATAAAAATGAGAGAAAAGTTTACAACAACTTTAACTAAAGACCACAAAAGGAAATTAGCTATATTAGCAGCTAATAATGACTCTGATAAAAATGAATGGATAGAAAAGATGGTTGATATAGAATGGGGGAAATATATAAATGAAATGGGAAATAAGGACAATCGAACAAAATAAATTAAATGATATTTCACAAAAGATAGATGTTGACTTTTTAGCTGAAAGAATATCTTATAACTTAAATATTACTAGAAGTCAATTAGAACAGTATATTGATGTTGAGAATATGAGAACATTAATAGCTATATTACTTATTAATAGAGAATTAGAACATAATGTAGATATAATTAATAAGCCAGGTGAATATTTAATTGAACCAAGTAAACTTCACAATGCTTTAGAAGCTGCTACAAGAATATATAAATACTGTCAAGATCCAAATGCTACTATTTATATATATGCAGATTATGATGCTGATGGATTAACTGCTGGATACGTAATGAAGAAAGCTTTATTAGAAGTTGCTAAATGCAAAGTTATTCTTCATTATCCAAACAGAAGTGAAGGATATGGTTTAAGTTTAGACTTCTGTAAGTCTGTAGTTGCTGAACATGGTAATCAAGCTAATGTATTAATCCTTACTGTAGACAATGGTATTACTAAACATGTAGAAGTAAATTACTTAAATGAACATGGAATAGAATGTATTATAACTGACCATCATACTTCTAAAAAAGGTGAAGTTCCAAACTGTTTAGTAGTTGACCCACATAATGCAGAAGAAAAACAAGATGATACTTTTAAACATTTATGTGGTTGTGGTGTAGCATTTAAAGTTGCTCAATTAGTACAAGAGCTACATGGTATAAATAATATGTATCAATACTTACCTTACTTAGCAATATCAACTATCACAGATGTAATGCCAATGCATACAGAAAACTTAGCTATATTACAATATGGTTTAGATATAATAAACTCTAAAGATTGCCCATTAGGTATTAAAGAATATAAATCACAAGAAAGCATAGACTATATGACTTGTAAAGATATAGGATGGACTTTAGGACCAATGCTTAATGCTTGTGGTAGAATGGGTGATACTGAATTAGGAGCTAAACTATTCTTCGGTGAAGAGGGTGTTCCTATGAAAGATATAGTTACTAAAATTAAATCAGTTAATGATAAGCGTAAAAGAGAAACTAAAAAGTTTACTACTCAATTAAATAATATGACAGATGATAATAACTCTGTATTCATATGGAACATACCTAAAGTTACTGCAGGAATAGTTGGTATTATAGCAGGTAAAGCTGTAGAAAGATTTAATAAGCCATCTATAATAGTAACAGCTAAATCTGAAGGAATGCTTCATGGTTCTGCAAGAAGTGCTCATGGAATTAACTTAATGCCTATAATGGAAATACTTTATAAAGAAGACCTTATAGAACAATATGGAGGACATGCAGAAGCAGTTGGAATACATTTTGAAGAATCTAAACTAAATGATATTCAAGCTAGATTAAATGAACTTGTAAAAATAGAAGTTAAAGAATCAGAAGAGTTCCCAGATTTATTTGGTGAAGATGAAGAAGTTTTAGAAATAGATGAATTCTTAACTTTAGAAAATCTAAATGTTGTAATGTTAGCATTATCTAATATACTTCCTACAGATGGTAGACAATTAAGAGAAGCGACATTTGCAATAACAGATTGTGAAATCAAATCATTTAAGACATATCCTAGTGGATATATGGAATTAACTTTAAAGCAAGGTAATACTACATTAGATATGAGTGCTATGGGATATGCTCAAAAGTTCAGCACTGAAATCTTGCCTATATTAGATTCTAAAGGAGATATGAAAGTTAATATCGCAGGAAGCATTTCTAAACATTTCAAATCTAAAAAATATGTACTTAATATAATTGATATTGTGGCATAAGCTACAGTATCTTTTATGTTATAGGAGGTTAAACAATGAATGTATTAAAAGCTTTAAATGAAGATAGGTTTAACAAAGTTTTAATAAACGTAAATAGTATCAACATAATTAATCCATGTGAAATAGAAATTGTTGCTAACAGTATCGCACATCAAGTAAAAAATACTAATGGATTTAATCTATTGCCATTTCAATGTGTTTTAGTTAACAATAATGCTAAATTAATTTTAAGTGATATACAGAATATAGTTATTAATGCACCACAAACTAATTATGCAAGATCTATGAGTGGCAATATTGTTGCATATAATAACTTCAACAAAAGAACATGTAGAATAGGGTTCTATAAAGAATTAACTTCTGAATTAAACAATCTTATGGTATTATTTAATTCAGAAGTTAATGGTTTTATTAAAGAATACGATTGTGAATTTTATTAAATAATTAGGGGGATATAGACATGCTTATAAAATGTAAAGATATAGCTGAACATGAATTGGACAAGCTAACAGATGATATTAATTTATTAATAGCTAAAGGACAAGCTCCTCATGCGAGAATTATTAGAGTAGATGGGGACAAGCCATCAGAGAAATATGTAAATAACAAAGTTAAGAAATGTGCTGAACGTAATGTAGAATCTAGTATTTGTTTACTACCTAATGATGTAACTATGGAAAAGTTACTTAAAACTATAGAGGAGGCAAATAATGATCCTAATGTTCATGGAATAATGCTTCAATTACCTTTACCTGCACATTTAGATGCAGACAAAGCAATAAATGCTATATCTCCTAAAAAAGATATAGATTGTTTAACTACATACAATGTAGGTAGATTATTAGAAGGAACATCAGTTATAGCTCCTTGTACACCTCAAGGTATAATTGATATATTAAAAGCTAACAATGTAGACATTACAGGAAAAGACGTGTTAATTATTAATAGAAGCATGTTAGTAGGTAAACCACTAGCAGCATTAATATTAGATAACAACGGCACACCTACTATAGCTCATTCTAAAACTAAAAACATAATGGATAAAATGATGGATGCAGATATAATTATTACTGCTGTAGGCAAACCTAACTTCTTCACAGAAGATATGCTTAACGTATTAGATTCATTTGCTAATCATAATAATAAAACTAAATTTATAGTAGATGTTAGCATTAACTTTAATAAAGAAGGAAAGATATGTGGAGATGTAGTTAGAAATGATGACTTCATTAATAGCTTAAATAACATATATGTAACTGCAGTACCTGGTGGAGTAGGATTAACAACAGTAGCTAACTTAGTTAAAAATACAGTTACACTAGCTAAAGAACAAATTAATAGCTAAAAAAAGACGGTAAATTAATACCGTCTTTTTATTTGTCAAAAAGAATTCTGTTATCTTCGTATTCTTCTAACGTAGCCAACCTGCCTTCTAGTAGTTGCGTTAAAGAGTTTTCCTTTTTTATGGCTTCATCTAATTCAAGAATTTTAGCCATAAGAAGGTTTATTACCGTTTGTAATGTATCAGGGCCATTTGGCCCCTCTACCTCAATATCATTTTCAAGTTGACTTAACTTAGTGAGATTATCCTGGTTGAAAATGATACTGCCATTATACGTTAATTCATCACTACCATATAATTTCACTAAGAATCACTCCTATCCGATTACAACTACTTTGAATTCATTTTCTGCAGGAATCATTCCAAATGAAACTACTATAGTATTTTCATCTTTAACTTTTACGTCAGTGAAAACAACTTCTTTTGTACCAGCAGCTTTTACAGTTACCATTACATCTTCACTTCCTAAGTTGTGAGCTACTTCGAATTCTTTAGCTGCAGCATCTCCTATAGAAGCAACAAATTTCTTAGCTCTTGAATTCCAAGATATTCTTTCTTCTGCAGTTATATGTTTAACAGCATCACCTATATGATTATCTACTTTTGTTTCAAGAGCAGTAGCAGCTTCTTTAATCTTACCTATTTCTAGAGTATTAGTATCAGCTTTAGCGTAAGCACCATCAATTTTTGAATCTAAATTAGAGATAGATTGTCCTAATTCGCTCTTAGCTGTATCAATAGCTCCACTTAATTCTGTCTTAGCAGCAGAGATTTTATTGTCTGCATAATCCTTAGCTCCTTGAACTTTATTATTAACAGATTCAATATCATCTTTCTTAGCTAATTCAGCTTGGATTTCAGCTTTGTTTATTGTATCAGCTAAAGAGTTTAATGGTCTATATCTTTCTTCGAAAGTTTCAGCTTCTGGTTCAACACAGATAAATGTTGTCTTACCTTGTGCTAAATAACCAGCAAATTCATCATTTAGAACATTTACATCTACAATTTCATATCCTTTTGCTAAATTCTTTTGATCAGCATTATACTTCTTAACTATATTAGCTCTTTGAACAGAAGTAGGATTAATGACAACAATGTCTCCAGCTTTTTGATTTAAAGCCATAGCTTCTTCAATAGTATTTACTATTTTTGTTTCATTAATAGCTAATGTTGGAATAGTAGACATAGCTAATTTACCATGTTCATCTAATACTGGTACTTGACCTGCTTCATTACCTACATTTAAACCTGCAACAGTTCCTAAGTCAGTAATGTCAGCCATTACATGAGTATGAACTTTTTCAGCCTTCTTACCTAATTCTAAATCAACATAGCTCTTATCAGCTTTAGTAGCAATAACTACATCTTGAGCTTGATCTGCAGCTTTTCTATCTGCAATTTCTTGAGTAAGATCTTCTTTAGCTTTAGCTATATCAACTTTGTTTTGATTAGCAATAGCACTAACTGCATCAATATTTCCTTGCAATTCAGCTTTATCAGCAGTTAACTTATTAGAAACTTCTGTGATTTTTCCAGTTAAAGCTTCGCTCATAGCAGTATCTGCAGCAGCGAATTCTCCTCTTATCTTACCCTCTTCAGCTTTAGCTCTATCAGCTTCAGTAGTAACTAATCCTTCGATTCTAGCTTCTTCGCCTTTAGCTCTAGATATTTCTCCAGCTAATCCAGATTCTAATTCAGCAATCTTTTCACTAGAATTATCTTTAGATTGTTCTAAAGCAGAAACTTTGCCTTCAACAGTAGTAACTTTTTCAGATAACCCTGTTAAATCAGTTTGATCAGCTTTTGTTCCTATAAGTTCTTGTAACCTGTTAATAGTTCCTTGAATAGAAGAATCATCATAAATATTAGATAAATCTACCCATTGTCTTGCTTCTGTGTAACCATAGAATTTACCTTCTACAGTATTGAAATAAATTTGCCCAGCAACAGGACTTAACGGAGCAGACTCTCTGTTTTCAATCACCGCTTGTAGTAATTGACTTTGTTTTAAATCTAAATTAGATAAAATTTTCATAATGCATTTCTCCTTTTTGTTGTAAAATTAATTAAAATAAGCGTTCCCGCTAAATGGCATAGCGAATGTTATTACTACATTATCAATATCTACATATTGAACATCGCACATAACTAACATTCCTTTATCATCAACAACTGAAACTGATGGATGTTTCTTCATGTTGTGATTAATTGTCCATACATCACCTGGCTCTTCTTGAGTATGAACATATGCTTTATCTGGTGTAAGGGAACTATTCTTCATAATATTAACGTTAGTTAGTATTTGTTGATAATTCCTTGCATCTGCAACAAGTTTTTCATTTGCTAAATTAATAGTTGTATCAACAATGTTTGCAGTAGTTGAACTTAAATGTCTTGCCCCTATAATTGCATCGCTAAATGGCTCTACGGGCTCAAAGTCCGCATAAGGCATGTCCCATGTTAAATCAGCTATTAATCTAGAACCAACTGCAGATTT
>OMFM01000450.1_pt1 | contig 17360 bp, 16 predicted proteins | sample 1645661 | NCBI WGS metagenome assembly OMFM01 (sample SAMEA103958128, study PRJEB25191) | human gut metagenome | reverse complement strand
AGTCGGTGACAGTGCAGTTGCATTGTTAAACTCACGAAATTATTAACACCTTGTCGATATCGAAACTGCTTTCAGCGTTGTTGGCTGTATGTTTCATAATACTGCTTTATCGGAAATGTGCTGTAATGAGAATTATTGCCTATATACAAAAAGGGGTTGTGACACAAACTGAAAAAGAAAAAGCGAGCCGAGCGCACTATTCTTTGCGCTTCGGCTCACTTTTCCTTTTTCGGGGTTTTGTCACAGCTACGTTGATATCAAATCAATGTAAAATCAAAATGCGCCGCTCACCGTAAAAGCTTTGCCTTTGCGGATATAACGGTTGTAGAAAAACAGATCCACGATCAGCGCAAGCACCCAGCCCACAGGCCACGACAGCCATATGCCGTCCGAGCCGAAGAACGGAGCAAGAATGTATGCAAACACTACACGCAATGCAAGATCAAGGCAAGTACTTATCATAAACGGTGTCATAACGCCACAGCCTCTCACACCGCCGTCAATTACTATCTTTATGCATACAAAGAAGTAGAACGGTGAAACGATAGTCAGGAACTTACCGCCGGTTGCTATTATCTCGGCGTTAGCCTGCGTTGCGAACAGGTTTACAAGCGTTCCTCCGAACAAAATATAACAAACCGCAAACGGCACTGCTATCACAAGACACATCAGCATACCCGACTTTACGCCGGTTTTCACACGGTCGGTCTTGTTAGCGCCTATGTTCTGTGCACAAAAATTCGACACGCTGTTTGAAAGCGTTGAAAAACAGGTTATGGCAAAAGTATTAAGCTTGATAGCTGATGCATAGCCGCCGATGACCGATGAGCCGAAGCTGTTGACAAGGCTCTGCACAAACAGATTTCCCACCGACACAAAGCTGCTTTGCAATATTGACGGTATCGAAATACGACTTATCTGTTTAAGCGCTTCCGAAGAAAATATTTTCGGCTTTTCGGGAGTATCCGACTGTATTTTTTCCACACGTCTTAAAAGCACAAAGAAAGCCGCCGCACCTGCCGCGCCCTGAGCGGCAAACGTAGCCCACGCAACACCCGCAACGCCCATCTGAAATACTATTACAAAGAGCAGATCCAGCCCGATATTTCCGAGCGATGACGCTATCAGGAAAAACAACGGTGTTTTAGAGTCGCCGAGAGCCGTGAATATGCCGTTGCACGCATTGTAGATAAACAGGAATAAAAGCCCCAGAACATACACCCTGAGATATATGTCGCTGTCCGCAAATATATCCTCCGGCGTTCCGAGAAGTGTCAGCATAGGTGAGCACAGGACACAGCCTATAACGGTAAGCGCCGCCGCTATAACCGCGAACGAAACCAGCGCCGTGTTTATCGCCGTCTTCATATATGTATAGTCTTTTGAGCCGAACAGCCGCGCAACAACGACCGACGCTCCCACGCTTCCGCCTGTCGCCACCGCCATAAATATCATTGTCACGGGGTAGCTTGCGCCTATCGCGCCGAGCGCCATATCGCTTACAAAGTTGCCGGCTATTACGCTGTCAACGATGTTGTACAGCTGCTGAAATGCAACACTGAGCAGCATCGGGAGGGAAAATTTCAGCAGAACCGAAAAGGTCCTGCCGTTAGTCATATCTGTGACCATTCTTGAAAATCGCTTCCTTATTTATTCATAAAGCCTTTCGGAGCGGCTTTTGTCAGCCTTGCGGCATAGTCCTTTACCATATCCGCAAACTGTAATTTTTTTACAAAGCCCGAGGGGATCTCGGAATATCCAAGCAGTGCGCCTTTCAGAGCACCCGCGATAAACGCGCATATATCACTGATACCGTCCTGGTTTGCCGCAAGCTGTACCGCGCTGAGATAGTCGTAATGCACACAAGCGCAGTACACGCCGATAGCAAGGGCGGAGTCCGCCGTACTGCCGTTTCCGAGCTCGGCAACATCGGTAAGCGGAGATGTGTTCTCATCAAGTAATGCAAGCGCCTTGTCAAGCGCCGCAAAGCAATCCTCAAAGCCGTCATAGCCTTTGAGTATCTTCATCGTATCAAGAACCGACTGCTCGATCGAATTTCCCTTGCAGATAAATGCGATGATCGAGGAAAGACAGCCTGTTGCAAGATAAGCAGTCGGGTGAGAATGTGTTATTGCTCCGAGGTCACAGCCCGCAGAAAACGCGCGCATGGGATCACTGTAAAAATACAATCCTGTCGGAATAGCTCTCGGCAGACAGTCGAACAGCTTATTGGCGTTTATTGGTCGTCCTACTCTGCCGTATGTGTGTTCAGACTTTATGCCGGCAATGGTTTGTACCAGTTGTTTTGTCGGGTTGCGCTTTTTTGCAAGAGCGGGAACGCCCAGCAGATTGCACGGAAATCCGGTTTCCTTTTCGTCAAGTATCCACTGTAGCTCCACCGATGCTGTACCACCGGTCTGTGTGTACAGCCACTGCTGAAGCGCAAGGAAAACATAGTCCGCCGGGGCAGCTTCGTTCGTTCTCAGTCCTGCCGCATCTGCCCACAGTATACCGTGAGCGGTGAAGAGCATAGTCTGCGTTTCGTCCGATACGCGGGCGTACTTCTGATGCTTTTCCGGACTTAGCTTAAGTATGCCCTTCCTGCCGTATATGTCTTTTATCTGACTGCGCGTTATCACCTTTACGGGCGAGCCGAGCGCATCGCCCGCGGCAGCGCCTGCCATACAGCCCGTAAATCTTTCTTTCTTGTACAATTTCTTATTTGCCATAAGTTGATTACTCCAATATTTATAATACCTGACGGCATTTGAATTACGATGCCTGCATTTTTTCGTAGCTTATCATCAGGTCGACAAACCTGCCATAGGACTTCTTTCCGTCCGACTGTCCCTGCGATTTGAGATAAGTATCATTGATGCTTGTCGCGACTGCGGCAACTGGTGTTTCGTACCGCTTCCAGTATGCTCTGTCGGCTCTCAGCTCTGCTATTATCTTTTCGTCCGCATAGCTCATAAGCTCATAGTAGATATCTGCTCCTGCCGCCGAATAAAGCGCATTCCCGGCATAGATAAAAGCATATACCCAGCCTGCATATTGCAGATAAATGTTATCCGAGCCTGTACACGCAAGATAAGCGATAAAATTCGCCTCATCCTCACGCATAAAGCCCTTTAAATGCGACAGCTCGTGACATACTGTAAACGGCTTTGCAAAGTCCGGCGCATTCACATTGTAATTGGCTTCTATCGTAAACGGTGTGTACATTCCGAGTATTTTCATATATGACATACCCTCGGACGCGATCACCGCCTTTGCGTTCGGATAAAATCCTGACAGGCTACCGTACCTTTCGCCGAGCAGGTCCATTGCCTTTTTGCATTCTTCGTCAAGATCTATTTTGCCGTCAAGCTCTACCGTCAGCGTTTCATCTGTTTCTATCTTCTGCGCCGCGTCATTTGCGTTTTTAAGAATATATACACATAGGTCGGCAAGCTCCTGCGCCGTGTAGGTTTCAACGGTAAATCCGCTGACTGCCGAAAACGGAGTTCTGTTGTAGTTTATGCCGCAGAAAAGCGTAAATACAAAGAACACGCTGACAGCAAAGTTCAGCACAACGGCAAGCACGTTCATCATCAGCTGTTTTCGCTTGCCCTTGCCTTTGATAAATCTGACAACGGTAAATACTGCACCGACAGCGGCGAGTACGATCACCGTGTAAAGCAGTATCTCACACAGCGAGAACGGCAACAGGGAAGAGATCCTCCCGACAGTGCCTACAAAAAACGGATATATATTTGTACTGTACCATTCGGCAAAGCCGTCCGTATTTTTTGCAAGCAGTATAAGTATCAGCGACACAGCAAATGCCGGCACTGTGTAATACAGCCACTTTGGAATTTTCGTAAATACGGATCTTATCCTTGCCATACAAATACATCTTTCTCAATATCGGTTCAGTACAGATTTCTCACCTTGTCAAGATAGCCGATAAATTCTTTTCTCAATGCAGTCGGCTCAAGTATCTCAACGTTTGCGCCGAGCTGGAACAGCCAGCCGAAAAATGTCGGGCTGACGTTTATTTCCTTTGATATGTAAAAATGACTTTCATCGAGCTTATGCATAGTGATATCCGAGCCGAACTTATCCATCACAACGCTTGTGAGCGAATTGTCAAAGCTGAGTTTAGCCCGTACGGTTTCGCTTCCTGCAAACATACCGAATATCCTGCGGGTATATTCCGCAAGATCAAATCCTTTTGCGGGAACTGCGGGCTCATCGGAAACCTCAACATCTTCCATACGGTCAACACGGAAGTTTGATATACTGTCGTACTTTTCGTAGTAGCCTATGCAATAGTAGTTTTCATCTTCCCACGCAAGTGAATACGGCGACATAGCATACCGTCCGCCTGAAGTCTTGTAGACCTTTTTCTTTTTTATGTCATACCTGAAGTAGTGGAACGTGATTTTTTTCTGCTGCTTTATCGCCTCATGTATTTTGTTGATGTTATAGTATATCTTGCGGTTTTCGGTTTTAACACGGTTTGCGACGATCACGCTCCTTTGCAGCTCGCGCGCCTTATAGTTACTTGTAAGGTGCGATATCTTATCGACAAGCTCCCTTGACTTATCCTCGGTGATAAACTTTGAGCAAGCCGCCGCATCGGCAAGCAGTTGAAGCTCCTCAAACTGAAACCTGTCAGTCCCGAGATAATAGCTTCCTACCTTGTCGGAGCAGATATCCATATCCATTACCTCGCGCAAAAGCTCTATATCGTCATATATGGCTTTACGCTCCGCTTTTATTCCGACTCTGTCAAGTCCTGATATTATATTCTTTACGGTGAGCGGATGCTGTTCGTCCGACTCCTCACGGAACATTTTTTCCAGATATAACAGCTTTGCTTTTTGGTTAGAAGAACGTGACATAATACACTTCCTTTCCTACTCGTGCTTTATCTGAATTATTACCGAAAGTGCAAGCACCGCCGCTATAAGTGCTGAGATTATGACAGTAAAAACATTGAATGCCTGTGTAAGGTACGGGACGAGCGACATTACCAGTGCTATCGAAGCTAAAACCGTAATAGGTGTCTGACGCTTCTTGCCGAAGAATATCCACAGAAGCGAAAGCATAGCCGTAATAGTTGTCATCACAGCGCATATCATATAGTTGAACATTGCATATCCGAACGGAGTGACATCGAAATACGAGTAATTCTCAAAGCGGAAAATCAAATGACCGCTGTCGGACATCAATCCGTATTTGAGTACCGCACCGAGCGGTAAAAGCTCCATTATTATCGCCGCAATGCAGACGATGAGTCGTATAACACCGAGTTTTTTCATAATATTTCACCCTGACAGTTTTATCATATTAAAGAACAGTAACTGTTTTTGAGCTGTTATATAAACTGTCCTCTTCCCATTTAGAAGGATTGTCGTCAACGTAATCACGAATCCTTAAATAATCTGTATCGTTCCGTATTATGTGGTCGTAAAATGAACGTTGAAAAATCACAGGTCCGATTTTACATAACCTTGTGGTCAGCGATTTAAAGATTCTTACTACATCTGTAACAGATATATTATTTTTTTCATTCTCGTTGAATATGGAAATAATCATATGGATATGGTTCGGCATAATCACATAGTTTTCTATATCCACATCAGCGTATTTGAAATTGATAGCTTTTATCTGCTCCTCTGCAATTTTGCCAAAACGTGTCAACTGTATTGTAGCCGGTTCGTTTGGATTTGAAATAACTATATCAGAGAAATAATTTACCTTGTTCTGTGTGCAGACGGTAATGAAATACACGCCGGTAGAACTGTAATCGTAATTTTTCAGACGTGTTGGTTTTCTCTTGGGATAATCATTCATTTCATCTGTACCTTCATTTTGCAAGAATATCGTAATAATTCTTTCGTAGGGGAGGGTCTGTGTGTGCTTTTGTGTTTCGCATCCTTGCGAAACTTTGGCACACACGCTAAGGCGTCCTTGCCTTGCTCGCCCCTCCCGTGAAAAGAAACGAAACGGTTTAAAACGCAGTATTTAATGCAGTACTCGCTATACAAGCGGTGCAAGCATACTCAATGATATTTCGGGAGGGGCAAGCCCACTCCCCTACGAATAACGGAAAACGTGGTTTGTTTTTTGAGTTGTTGCGTTTTAATGTAAATCACATAATCATAGGATAAACAATCTTACTTCACCCTTACAAAATGCGCGATAAATGATCTGAAATCGCCCCAAAGTGACGGAATGTCAAATCCGCTGTTCATCAGAAGCTCTGCCGAATAAACTCTTCCTGTCTGCTCGTGCCTGTAATAACAGCCCTTTTCAAGCCCCTTCAGCTTTACTCTGTGCAGGAACACGCTCGGTTCTTTGAGAACCTGTACATATTCGAGAAGCGTTTCGCTCTTGTCCTTTGCGACAAACTGCCATGCGTCAAAGCGGTCGTTTGCGAACGGATCACCTATTCTGTAATAATCGCCTGTTCTCACAAGCGGATTATACTTGTTAAACTCCGCAATCTGTTCCTTTATCGCATACTTGTCATCGTCCGAAATCTTCGTAACGTCAAGCTCATAGCCGAACGTACCCGACATCGCAACGTGTCCTCTCGTTTCAAACGGAGTAATTCTGCCTACACAGTGGTTCGGGCTGTCCGAAACGTGAGCGCCGAAGCAGGAGCAGGGGTAGCACATGGAAGTGCCGTACTGTATCTTAAGTCTTTCTATAGCATCTGTATCATCGCTTGTCCATATCTGGGGAGAGTAGTACAGCATACCTGCGTCAAAGCGTGAGCCGCCGCCCGCGCAGTTTTCAAGGAGCAGGTCGGGGAAATCAGTCAGCAACCTTTCCTGCATTTCATATACTCCGATGACATATCTGTGCCATATCTCACGCTGTCTTTCGGGAGGGAATACCTCGTTGCCGACCTCGCTCAGCTGTCGGTTCATATCCCACTTTACATATTCTATGTTTGCGCTTGAAAGGATAGCCTTCATCTGCTCATAGATATAGTCGCGCACTTCTTTTCTTGAGAAGTCAAGTACAAGCTGACTTCTTACAGTCGTGCGGTGTCTGCCGGGAATGTGTATGCACCAGTCCTGATGCTCCGCGTACAGCTTGCTGTCAGGACTTATCATCTCAGGCTCGAACCATATACCGAACTTAAGCCCTATCTTGTTTACCTCGTCTACAAGGTGCTTAAGACCGCCCTTTATCTTATCCTCGTTCACAAACCAGTCGCCGAGGGAAGATTTATCATCGTTTCTGTGACCGAACCAGCCGTCATCCATAACAAGCATTTCAATTCCGGCTTTCTTTGCTTCTCTTGCGATATCAAGGAGCTTGTCCGTATCGAAGTTGAAGTAGGTAGCTTCCCAGTTATTTATAAGTATAGGACGGCGCATATCCTTCCACTTTCCTCTTATAAGGTTGTTTCTCATAACATCGTGGAAGTTTCTCGACATCTGACCTAAGCCCTCGCCGGAATAGGTCATGATGACCTCCGGTGCCTGAAAATCCTCTCCCGGCTCTAAGTGCCACGAGAAGTCATAGGGATTTATACCAAGCAGAGCCCTTGTCTTTTCATACTGACCTACCTCGACCATTCCGAGGAACGAACCCGAATACACCAGAGCAAAGCCGTATGCTTCGCCGAAGTCCTCTGTCGCGGTGTGGTCGCACAGTGCAAAGAAGTTGTTGTGAGCATGGCTCGTAGAGCCTCTGTTGGAGTCGATCGACTGCTTGCCGAAGCGCACGGGGAAACGCTGTACATGGCGTTCTCTTGCCCATGTTCCGTGCAGTGTTATCATATCGTAGTCCATTCTGTCAAGATCAAGGCTCATGGATATGATGCGGCGCAGGTCGATAGCGGCAAGGCCGTTGTTTTCGACCCTTACGCTTCTTGTGATAACGTCAAATTTCGGGAATACGCTGTACATAAGCGTAATATCAAGGCCGCTGTGCGGGTCATAGCAGAACACCTCAAGCGTCTGTGCCTCGTCATCTGCGGCATATGTAGCGGGAAGCCCCTTTAATTTCGGCTTTCCGTTTGAAATTCTGTAATCCTTGTAGTAGCACTCGCAGGCGGACATACCGTTTATATCCATTACCTGCATTGCCGGCTCTCTGAAATCCGCAACGCCCGATGTCGGGAATTCGATAGGCGCGCAGTCAAAGCTGTGAGGACCCATAGCGTCATGTACGGCGGGGACAAACGGTTCATCGTCCGGTATACGGAGCATATGTGTTATATCAGTTTCCGGAATATAACCGCCGTAGTACAGGTGGAGCAGGTTTCTGCTGTCGGTGATATGGAATGCGTAGCTCGATTTTTCCGTGTCGAGCTTGAATACACGCTTGTTTTCGTCAAATACGATAGACATAGTTTTTCCGTCCTTTAACTTATTCGGGATACAACAAGTTCCCATATACATTAAATATACCATATTTTTCGGCTTTTCTCAATCCTTTTAAGTAAAATTTTAAGCAGTTTTCGTTTTTGTCGAACAATCCTCAAGCAATCCCCGAACAATTCCGTTGCATAAGCGGTATATTATAGCACCTTTCCACCCACCATTTTTATCACAAAAGCACAACATAATTCGCCGTTAATCTTAAATTTACTTAAATTACGCCCTTGATGCTGTGTAATGCCGTTAGTTTCAATAAAATTTCACATACATTTTAGGCATAATGCACATTGACTTTAAAAAAACGAAATGTTAAAATAGGTGTGTAAAGTTACACAAGTATGTAACAAAACGAAATTAAGTTTTATTAGGAGGATTTTTCCAATGAAGTTAAGAAAGATCATGACAGGTATCGTAGCTTCTTCGCTCGCACTCAGCACATTAGCTGTAGCAGCAAGCGCATCAAGCCTTAAGAAGGTAACAGAAGCAGACGGCAAGTCTGCAGGCCTTTCATCAGGTAACGATTCATGGCTCGTTCAGGTTTTCAACGAAGGAAATGAAGCTGAGAACAAGCCCGCTACAAAGTACGATATCGACTACTCAAAGGTAACAGGCGCAAGATTTACTGTTACAATTCCCGAAAAGGATGCTGACGGTGCAGACGGCAACCGTGAGTTCTGGGACGGTGCTACAGGCGGCGGCGTTATTCTTTCAATCAACGGCGGCGACATCCAGCAGGGTACAGACGCTTGGGATACATATAACTGGCCCAGCAAGCAGTACTGGGGAGTTACAGATGAGGCTCTTGAGCTCGCTACAGACCCCAACAAGGATGACGATGCTTCAAACGATAAGGATCTGAGCTACGAGAAGATTGACGATTATACATACCAGCTGACAGCTAACGGCTTTGACAACCCCATCGCTAACGGCACAGCTAAGACGATCGGTTGTATGCAGGTCGCACTCCAGGAATGGGGTCAGTCTATCGCTACAATTGAAGTTGTAAAGTGTGAAGTTCTCGACGCTGAAGGCAATGTACTTATTGCATTCGACGGTCTTGGCAATGTAGTTGACGGTGGCAACTCTGCTCCCGCTACAGACGCTCCCGCTACAGATGCACCTGCAACAGACGCTCCCGCTACAGATGCTCCTACAACAGGCGACTCTACAAAGCCCAGCACAAACACAGGTGTTGAGAGCGTTGCAGTAGTAGCAGGCGTTGCAGTTCTCGCTACAGGCGCTGTTATCGTTGCTAAGAAGAGAAAGTAATTTCGGCTTTAAGCAATAAGCGTAAATAAGCAATTTATCCCCCGCAGGTTTCTGCGGGGGATTTTTGTGTATAATAGCAGCCGCGGCAAATGACCGCGGCTGTTCCATATTATTCTGATTAACGCCGACACTTATATCACATAGTCATCGGCGGCGTTTTCCTTATCATTATCTATAAGATCCTGTAAAGTAACACTGTCGAGATATTCGTTTATGACCTTGTACAGACCCTGCCAGAGTGATAATGTAGCACAATGCTCGCTCCTGTCGCATTCGACGACTCCGCTGTCAAGGCACGCAACCGGCGCAAGCGAACCCTCGGTAAGCCTTAAAATATCTCCCACAGTGTACTTTTCGGGTGACTTTGCAAGTCTGTAGCCGCCCTGAAATCCGCGGTTGGTGCGCAGGATATCCGATTTGTTAAGCATCGGTACTATCTGCTCAAGATATTTTTTTGATATATTCTGGCGTTGCGCTATTTCTTTCAGCGGGATATAACCGTCACCCTGATGCTCCGCAAGATCAATGAGCATTCTCAATACATAACGTCCTTTTGTAGATATTTTCATGTTATAGTCCTTTCTTGACCTTTATTTTATCTGAGCCGTTCGTGAGTCGTGATTTTCTAAATACTATAATACCATATTTTTAGTAGGTTTTCAAGTGGTATTTTCTGATTTTTTCGACAAAAGTCCTTTTTATCGCATAAATTCATCATTTGCGGCTTGTTTTGTAACAAAACAGCCGATATTAGTTTATAAGCTAAAATGCAAATTTTACTTAAAATATGCACAAATACAATATAAAACAGCGCTGTAAACGATTATAAACGGACGGCTGTTTGTGATAATGCACAGCTTTTGCGAAGCGGTTTTGTCTACTCTGCTCTTATTTTGAAATTGTGAACTTTTTTTGACCTTTTGTCCGCTTTTTTGCTTGCTAACGGCTCGGAAATGTGATAAAATATATAAAGATATCGAGAAAACAGAAGAAGGAGTCAGGAATATGATCGACGTTGTCAGAAAGCACCTGTCTGATACTATTGATGCCGTAGCTACAAAACGGTACAGCGACCTGCGACAGATAGATGAGTTTGTACCTGCGGCAAAAGCATTACGCATATCCAGAATCCTGCGCACACTTGATTACGGTGGGCAGATCAGCGAAACTCTGGTGTATAAAGACGCAGAGATCTTCCCTCTTTATAACAAAAAATACGAATGTGAGAACGATAGTTGCAGATACGCATATGAATTTTATACCGATATTGATTTTGCAACGCTCAGCCCGGAGCAGGAAAAGCTTTTTGAGCACGTTGCCCATGTTCTTGCTATAATTTGCACCTGCACTCTCAGCATTCATGTCGGAAAGCTGATCGACAACATTGATCGCGACAGCGGCATACCGAACTCGAAAGGATTTCGTGCGTTCATTGAAGATGTCAAGGAAAACGGTGTTCTTTCGGACTATGCGGTAATAAGAGCCAATATAAAAGGCTGTAACACATTAAATACGATTTTCGGTTATCAGGCCACAACAGAGATAATAGCAAAGTATGCGAAAATGCTTAATAAGATGATGTATAACGATGAAATGTGCAGTCGCTCAGGCAGTGACAACTTCTGTCTTATGGTAAAGAAATCGCACCTTAAAAATCATCTCAAAAGCTTTGCTAAGATACCGATAAACTTCTTTTACGGAAAAGAGCAAACCGTTTACGAGATTGCAATGCGTGCCGGCATCGTAGTATTGGACGGCAGTACAGATGACATTGACGCGATACTTGCCCGCGCAGAATCCTGCATAGACGTTGCTAAACGCCGCACAGATACCGACTATGTATATTACGACCTTGACACGATCACCCGCGAGCAGGAGCTGACTCTTCTTGAAAGTGATATGCCTCAGGCGCTTGCCGACGGCGAATTTATCGTGTATTATCAGCCAAAGGTACGGGTAGACACACGCACTCTTGTAGGAGCGGAAGCGCTTATCAGATGGCAACGTGACGGCAAGGTCATTTCTCCCGCCGACTTTATCCCGATAGCAGAACGAACAGGTCTTATAATGAAGCTTGATATGTTCGTGCTGGAGCACACCTGCGCTATGATCAAGAAATGGCAGGAAAGCGGAAAGCGCATAGTTCCTGTATCGGTGAACTTCTCAAAGATCCATCTGCGTTTCCCTCATCTCGCCGAGAAGATAATGAATGTTATCAACCGTTACGGAATTGAACCGCACTTCCTTGAGGTCGAGTTTACCGAAACGGCTTATACCGATGATTTCAATGCTATCAAGCAGGCGATAATCGACCTTAAAAGCTATGGACTTATGGTTTCTATGGACGACTTCGGAACAGGTTATTCTTCGCTTGCGCTGCTGAAAGACCTTGATTTTGATATTCTGAAGCTTGATAAGTCGCTTGCAGGTTCAAATGACGATACAAGAGGTCAGGTCGTACTTGAAAACGTGCTTCATATGGCGAAAGAGCTCAGTATGACTACTGTTTGCGAGGGAGTAGAAGATAAAACGATTGTCGAAAACCTTAGAAATATGGGTTGTAACATAATTCAGGGCTATTATTTTGATAAACCGCTTCCCGAAACCGAGTTTGCGGCAAGGCTTGAAAGCCCGGTTTATGAGAAGTAGGTAATTGTGATATTTTTAGACCGCTGTGGATTTTCACGGCGGTTTTTTGAATGGCTGATGTTAGTGCAGTTGTACGGATTTACTCACGAAATTATTAACACCACCTTGAAGTTTTAATAAATCGAAAGGCTGTGATGAAATTTTTACATTTCGTCACAGCCTTTTTGTATAATATATTTTTCGGATAGTTTTAAAGGCTTATTTGCCGTTCATCGCTTCAAGGTTCATTTCCCAGTGGTTGATCTTATATGTGCCGCTGTCAAGTACAAATTCCAGCTTTGCGCTGCGGTGTGCTTCGTACAGATCAAGATATGGTACGGTAGCGGTAAATCCTGTATCGCTTATATCCGTTATTACACAGGAGGCAGTATCCCATATATTCTTACCGTCCGATACTGCATCGGTGTTTTCGTAAAGCTTGCCGTCTATATCCTTGTAGAATGCGGTGTCATCAGAGAGGTTGAGGTAGCTTTACTTATTGGCGTTTTCATTTATTTTTCTCCGGTTTCTGATATTGTCCGACATACTTTGACGGGATATTACATATTATATTTTAGCACAGCGTGTACGGATAGTCAACGGTATGTGTTACAAAAATCAACAGCCCGAAAACGGATATATGCTACACTTTTAATAAAGCTATCGTGTATTTTGGGTATTCGGAATGTGTATTTGTGTAACGGAGGGGTACAATGGTGAAGTTCGGTGAAAGAGTGAAGCAGCTAAGGCTTGACGCGGGAATGACGCAGGAACAGCTAGCGGGCAGAATATGGGTATCAAAGGCGGCTGTCAGCAACTATGAGCTGTCCGAACGTAACCCCTCACCCGAAACTATTATAAAGATCGCCAAGGTTTTCGGGGTAACGACCGACTATCTTTTCGGGCTGGAGGAAAAAAGGCAGGCACTGGACATAACGGGACTGCCGGAAGAGGACATATTATTTTTGCAGTCGGCGGCAGATCTGTTGAAAAAGAAAAATGCATCGCGTAAAATAACTAAAAAACAGCAGAGGTGACATTGACAGCGCGCTGATTACGATGTATAATAGCAGTATTGTACACAAAACAGATAGAAACGGTAGATTTAAAGGAGCGACTTATGGCAATAAGCATAACGGAAGCATCTGAGCTTAAAAAGGCGATACTTGAGAGCTTCGGCGTAACGCTGCATTTTCACGACGGCTGCGGAGGACAGTATTTCACGCTGGACGAGAGAAACGATGAGATAAAGCGGTTTATTGAAAGCTACTTCGATAAAAAGGGAATGACCGTTACATTTATAGCAAGGGGAACACAGTTCTCCGTGGGAGGTAACAATGCTTGACCAATTTTCAAGAACGCAGCTCGTATTCGGCAAAGAGGCAATGGACAAGCTGAAAGGCGCGCGCGTTGCGGTATTCGGTATAGGCGGCGTGGGCGGATATACAGTTGAGGCGCTTGCGCGCTCGGGTATGGGAGCGATCGATATAATCGATGATGATAAGGTGTGTCTTACAAACATAAACCGACAGATAATAGCCACAAGAAAAACGGTCGGAAAGTACAAGGTAGATGTAGCCAAGGAGCGCATTGAAGATATAAATCCCGACTGCAAGGTGACGGCTTTCAAAACCTTCTATATGCCTGAAACGGCGGATCAGTTTGACTTCACTCAGTATGACTATGTGGTTGACGCTATAGATACGGTCACAGGCAAGATCGCGCTTATTGAAAACGCAAAAAAGGCGGGAACGCCTATTATAAGCTCTATGGGAGCGGGAAACAAGGTCGACCCGACAGCGTTTGAGGTTACGGATATATATAAGACCTCTGTGTGTCCTCTGGCAAAGGTAATGCGCTATGAGCTTAAGCGCAGGGGCATAAGGAAGCTTAAGGTCGTGTATTCAAAGGAAAAGCCGATACCGCCCATTGCTGACGAAGATCCGAACGGTGAAAACGGTTATCTTTCTAAGACGGATAAGGTGGCAGGAAAAAGGCAGGTGCCGGGAAGCACGGCGTTTGTGCCGTCTGTGGTAGGGCTTATTATCGCAGGTGAGGTAATAAAGGATATTACGCAGTTTAAGGGTAGAGAGTAATAAAGATGGGGTTGTGACACAACCCGGAAAAGAAAAGTGAGTTGAAGCGCAAAGAACAGTGCGCACGGCTCACTTTTTTGATATGTGGGGAAAATCTGTTTATAGTGTACTTCTGTTATAACGTTTTAGTAATTAGCTTTGATAGCAGGCTACCGATAGTGCCTTTTGCGGGATAGCACTTCTCGGGTTCGTTGCTTTATGCGACAAAGTTTTTGTTTTCGGTTTAACGAATATGTTTGATATTTTTAATATGATATCAGACTACCGATAATTCTGTTTGTAGGATAGCACTTCTCGGGTTCGCTATTCCATTTGATAACGTTGCTACTATGAACGAGGGAAAGAACCAAAGGGACTAGGGAGAGGGACTTGCAGCCCCTATCCCTATCCCTTAGGTTCTCTCCCTCGTGCTCCCTCTTTCCTTACTCACACCCTTACCCCGCAAGGGTGTTGGCGATAAGACACACAAACGACTGGGTTTTAAAAGTTTGTATAAGCGGGTCGCTGACGCTCACTTAGTCCCATTTTAGTACAGATATCTCAGGATAGTAGCGTTCTTTTTTGATAGTCGGTGATAGTGCAGTTGCACCGATATACTCACGAAATTATTAACACCTTATCAACACGGAAACTGTTTTCAGCGGTGTTGGCGATATATTCTATTATACTGCCGCGTTGCTTTTTTATCCGCTCTAATAATTCATTATATTCGCTTTCACATTCTCTTTTCGTACACATATTTTGAGGATAGTGTGTTTTTTGGAAATTTCGGTGACAGTGCAGTTGCACCGATACACTCACGAATGAGAACGTTAAAACATGATTTTGTTTTGCCCGATAGGCAAAACTTGCGGCATTTGCCGCAATGTGCCTTGACGGCACATTAAAATCGTGTTATAATAATGAATAAGCGGTGACTAACCGACAGAAATAACCAATTGAAAAGGTGGTGCTTTAATGCCTGATATTCATGAATCGGGAGAGAATTATCTCGAAACTATCCTCATTCTGCGTGATAAAGGGATAGATGTACGTTCTATTGACATAGTACATGAAATGGAGCTTTCCAAGCCGAGCGTCAGTCGAGCTATGAGCATATTGCGCAACGGAGGTTTTATAGAGGTCGACAGGGACGGCTATATAACACTTACCGAACCCGGCGAGGAGATCGCACAACGTATATACGAACGTCACAGAGTCCTTACAGACTGGCTTATAGGTATAGGTGTTGACGCAAAGACAGCGGCAGAAGATGCCTGCAAGCTTGAGCATGATATAAGCGTTGAATCGTTCGATAAACTGAAAAAGCATATCAGGGAAAAACATAGCGGACTTAATGAATTGTCAGATGCTTGCGAATAATTTGCACCTAAAGGTTATTTTCGGCTAACTTAATGATCGCAAAACTGTTTAAAATACTTTGGTGAAATGGGGAATTGTAAAGTGGAATTGGATAGATCGGAGATAATAGATACCAATAATATAATTACCCCCGACAATGAGCTTTATCATGAATTTGTAGAGTGCATATCCTCTGCGCTCGATGCGCGTGATCCTTATACAGGGAATCATTCGAGGAGAGTCAGCGATACTGCAACGCTTCTTGCCAAAATGCTGGGATTGTCAGATGATGAGATACAGGAAATACATATAGCCGCGCATCTTCATGATATAGGAAAGATAGGAATACCCGACTCGGTTTTACTCAAGCCCGGCAGGCTTGACGATGAAGAGTGGAAGATGATGAAACGACACCCACAGATAGGAGCGGATATACTTGCAAAGTCACCGAGATTTTCGAGAATATCGGCAATAATACTGCATCATCATGAAAGGTATGACGGCAAGGGATATCCGTTTGGAGCTAAGGAGCAGGAAATACCGCTCGGCTCGAGGATAATCGCTGTGTGCGACTCAATAGACGCGATGGCATCGGCAAGAGCTTACAGAAAAGCGCTTCCGCTTGATACAGTGTATGAAGAAATAGAAAAGAATATCGGACTGATGTACGACCCTGACGTTGCCAAAAAGATACTTGACAACCGTAGTATAATAGAAGAGGTATACGGACACAAGGAGCTTTGCGGCGAGTGTCATTTCTGCCATGAAAACGGCGATGATATCTGAAAGAGGGTCTTTTTATGAAAACATTGCAACAGGTAGTCGATGAGAGCAAGTCTATCGTTTTTTTCGGCGGTGCGGGAGTATCGACCGAGAGCGGCATACCTGATTTCCGTTCGCCTGACGGACTGTACAATCAGAAATATGATGTTCCGCCGGAAGAGCTTTTAAGCCACGATTATTTCTTTTCTCATACCGAAAAATTCTTTGAATTTTACCGCGAGAAAATGCTCTGCCTTGACGCAAAGCCGAATAAGGCGCATTTAAAGCTCGCTGAGCTTGAAAATGCCGGAAAGCTTACGGCGGTGATAACGCAAAATATAGACGGACTGCATACTGCGGCGGGAAGTAAGACTGTATATGAGCTTCACGGAAGTGTTCACAGAAATTACTGCCTTAAGTGCGGAAAAAGCTACAGCGCTGAATATATGCTACACAGTGATGGAGTACCGCATTGTGAGTGCGGTGGGATAATCAAGCCCGATGTTGTGCTGTATGGCGAAAATCTCGATGACAGGACGGTAACAGGCGCACTGTCGGCTATAGAGAGGTGCGACACGCTTATCATCGGCGGAACGTCGCTTACAGTTTATCCGGCGGCGGGATTTATACGCTATTTTAACGGCAATAATCTGGTGCTTATAAATATGTCGTCCACGCCTTACGATAATAAGGCTGACCTTGTGATACATGATAAGGTCGGAGAAGTGCTGGACAAGATAAAGGTAAACTGACAAATACCCCTTGCAAATTTACTGCAAGGGGTTAAACTGTCAAAAAACCTCTTGTGTATATAAAAACGGGGTGTCGCTTATTGCTTGCTCTGTTGGTTTTGCATCGTGCAAAACTTTTGGCA
>OMFM01000428.1_pt1 | contig 18014 bp, 6 predicted proteins | sample 1645661 | NCBI WGS metagenome assembly OMFM01 (sample SAMEA103958128, study PRJEB25191) | human gut metagenome | reverse complement strand
ATATGCGGGAACAGCTGCGTCATGTCCTCCAGCAGCCCCGCCGGACGAAACGCCGTGCCGTCCTGCCCGCCCTGCGAACAGGTGACGGTCAGAAAGCGCCGGGGGAGGGATAGTGTACGGTAGAAGTCCGACTGCCGCAGGGCGCACGTCTCCTGCTGCGTAAGACCAATCGCGCGCTGCGCCAAGTCGCACAGCGTGCGCCGCTCCGTCTCGGACAGGAGCGAATCCGCCGTACTGCCCAGCGCGCCGTCCTGCATTCCCATGACGAGCAGTGCATCAATCCGCCCGGTCATTAAATGCCCCGCTTCGCCGATCATCACCGTGTCCGGCTGCGGCGGCAGGGACGAAATCGAAGCGCCTGTCAAACCTGATTCCACGAACCGTGCCAAATCCCGCTGATTTGCCTTTTGCGTGCTCAGCAGCGCATACAGCTGATCAAGCAGCGTCATCAGGATTGTCCATACCTGCCGATTCTGCGTTGCTTCCGCCGCCATCCCGCGCGAAAGCAGCGCTTCCTCGCGCGCCATCAGGCGGTCATACGCGTTCGTATCCTCCAAGAAGCGGAAAATCGCCTCGACGGAATCACCCGCTGTTTTTGCGCGGCGGAGCGCATCCCGAAGGGCCTGCACAGGCGAAATCAGCCGGACGCGCAGTTCGTCCATATCCGCAGCGTCGTCGCCGTAAGGGAACGGACGCAGCCACTTGCCGCGGTTGATGCCGTGCGTGATGGCGTAGTTCTCCAGCGAATCGGCTTCGTCGCGGGTCAGGGAAGAAAAGCCGCTTTTTGCCACTTGCAGCACATCCGCGCGGAGAAATCCGCCGGAGATGCAACGCAGTGCGCCGACGAGCATCCGACTCAAGCCGTGCCGCGCCGCACTGTCCTTCCGCGCCTGATAGCAGGGAATCCCCGCGCTTTGCAGCGTGACGGCGAGGATGCCGGCCATACTCTGCGCATCCGCCAGCGCGACTGCCATATACTGCCACGGAATGCCGCGCTCGTGCCAGCTTTGCAGCGTCTGCGCGGCGAAAGCGGCTTCGGCATACGGGTTTGCGGCGGCATGGAGCGTCAGGGCGGACGCGTCGCCGGGGTACACCACGCCGTCACGGGCGAACAGGTGCGCTTCGAGGTGGCGGAGGGCTTCGTCGCGCCCGTCGGGTTCGCTTGGTAGCCACTTCCACTGCACGAGAATGCCGCGCTGACGCAGCCATCCGCTCAGCTCCGCCGCACTCCTGCGCTGGGAGGTGAAAACGTGCCCGTCGCTTGCAGTGTCCTTGTCCATCGTGAACGCAACGACCATGCGGGTGCATTCCGGCGCAGCGGTCGCCAGCAGGACGCACAGCGGCGTTGGCAGCATGTCAAACTGGTAGACAAACACGGCGGCATCGCGCATCAGCCCGCTTTCCGGCAGCCGTTCCACCAGCTCAAACTGCTGCGTCGGCTCATAGTGAAAGCGTTCGGAAATCAGCGCGTCATACGTCTGCCAAAGCAGCAGCAAATCATGCGCTTTTGCCTTCAGTGCGCCGGATGGCAGCTCCTCCGCATAGGCGGCAAATTCTTCGCTTGACAGCCCCGTGCGCTGGAAGTCCATCAGCAGTGTGGACAGCTTCTCCGGCAGCCCGGGTGACAGCGCGACGCGGCGATAATAGTGCAGTTCCTCCTGCTTCAGGGAAAGCGCCTGCGCCAGTGCCATCCGTCGCCCGCTTTCGTCCAGCGCGGCTTTGGGCGAATGGCCAGCGCTCTCTCGGATACGCCGCCCCAGCCTGCGCGGCGACAGTACATCCAAATCCAGCAGCCCCGGCAAATTCAGCTGCTCCACCAGTTCTCGCTCGGCTTGCAGCGTGTACTGCTCCGGTACAAGCAGCAGGACACGCTGACCAGCTTCACGGCATTGGCGGATTTCTTCAAACAGGCGGGACTGCGTCTGCCCGGCGCGTGCGCCCCAGATTTCGACGATGGTCATAAAATCCCCCTCACAAAGCGGCAAATGCGGTCAAATAGCGAATCGCCTCCGCGTCATGGCGGCGGTTAAACCCATGCGCTCCGCCGTCAATCAAGTGCAGTTCCGCGTTCGCATACGTTTCAGCCGCTTTTTTCGCGTAGTCCGGCTTGACGATGCCGTCCGCCGTGCCGTGGACAAGCAGCACCCGCCCGGTGTACGGCGTGATTTCGCGGAAAACGTCCATGTGCATGACGGCTTCGGGATAGCAGCGCCCCAGCAGCATTGGCCCGCAGTGAATCTTCTCCGGCAGATTTTGAGGGTCGAAGTGCGCAAACATCATGTGCCCCGCGCGCGCGTCGTCGGGGATGCAGAAGGCCGGGTAGAACAGCACGAGCCTGTCCACTGCATCCGGATGCTTCGCAGCGGTCAGCGCGGACACCATCCCGCCCTGCGAACAGCCCATCAGCAGCAGCGTATCGCTGGTATAGGGAAGCGACTGCGCATAGCGAATGACGGCTTCCAAATCCTGCACCTCGGTCAGCACCGACATGTCCGTCGTCGCGCCGTCACTTTTGCCAGTGAGTGGAACGCTGCCGCCGCAGAAATCGAAGCAGTACGCACAGTAACCAGTTTTCGCCAGCACTCGCGTGTACTGCCGGACGGTCTGCTGATTTGCCATAAAGCCGTGGCAGACAATGGCAATCGGGAGCTTTTCGCCATTCGGACGGTACTCCGTGCCGCGGATGGTCAAATCACCGCGCATACAGGAGAACGTCCGACGACGGATGGGGGAGGAAGAAAACAGCATCGAAATCGCCTCACGGAAGATTGTTTCTTCTATTGTAGCATAGTCGCGCGAAAATGAAAAGACGGAAAAACAAGACTTGAAGCGGCAGGGAGAGACGTGTTATAATGGAGCGGACCCACAGAGAATGAAGGAGTACATACACGATGAGCAATTTCCGCCGACCGAAGCACCTGACTACCCGCCGAATGCAGGAAACGCGTCCGAATCCGCCGAAGGAACAGGCGAAAGCGCAGCGTCCGGCGCGCGAAATCCGCTGGAACTGCCCCGCAGCGGCGAAATGCGGCGGATGCCAGCTGACCCGCCTGTCCTACGCGGAGCAGCTGCAATGGAAGCAGCAGCGCGTGGCGGAACTGCTGGACGGAATTTGCGAAGTCCGCCCGATTCTGGGCATGGACGACCCATTCCACTACCGCAACAAGGTTCATGCCGTGCTGGCTGTGGACAAGGCGGGTAAGCCCATCAGCGGCGTGTACGCCATGGGGACGCACCGCGTCGTGCCCGTGCGGCACTGCCTGATTGAGGATTGCCGCGCTGACCGCATCATCCAGACCATCGTCGCGATGCTGCCTGCCTACAAGCTGCGCATCTACAACGAGTACACGCACCGCGGCTTCCTGCGCCATATCCTCATCCGCACGGGGCATGTGACGGGGCAGATTATGGTCGTGCTGGTGGCAACGAGCCTTGAATTTCCGGGAAAAAAGGCATTTGTGCAGGAGCTGATTCAGCGCCACCCGGAAATCACGACCGTCGTGCTGAACTGCAATCAGCGCGAAACCAGCATGGTGCTGGGCACGAAGGAAATTACCCTCTATGGCGAGGGGTACATGGAGGACGAGCTGTGCGGAAAGCGCTTCCGCATCAGTCCGCAGAGCTTTTATCAGGTGAACGCGAAGCAATGCGAAGTCCTCTACCGAACGGCGATTGACGCGGCGCACCTGACAGGCGCGGAGACCCTGCTGGACGCCTACTGCGGTACGGGTACGATTGGCTTGTGCGTGTCGGACGGCTGCAAGCAGCTCATCGGCGTGGAGCTGAATGCCGATGCCATCCGCGATGCGAAGGAGAACGCCCGCCGCAACGGCGTGGAGAACGCGCGTTTCCTCTGCGACGACGCGGGGCGCTTCATGCAGAAGCTCGCCAAGGAGGGAAACGCGCCCGACGTGGTGATGATGGATCCGCCCCGCGCCGGCAGCGACCAGAAGTTCCTGCAAAGTCTGCTGATGCTGAAACCAAAGCGGGTTGTGTACGTTTCCTGCAACCCGGAGACCCTCGCAAGGGACTTGCGCGTGCTGGTGGACGGCGGATATCGGGCGGAATGGGCAACGCCAGTGGATATGTTTCCGGGGACGGAACATGTGGAGACGGTATGTGCATTGTCCAAACTTCAAGAGGGAAAAACATATCGAGATTGAAGCATTTGGGAATGATTTAACTTCAACATAAGGAAAACCCGAAGCAGCACTGGAAAGGTACTGCTTCGGGTTTTTAGTGTTTATCCTTATATGCTTCGCCCCATGCCCGCATGGAATCCAGAATAGGTTTCAGGCTTTTGCCAAGTTCGGTCAGCGCATATTCCACCCGCAGCGGCACTTCGGGATAAACCGTGCGGGTGATGATACCATCGGCTTCCATCGAGCGCAGGCTGTCCGTCAGCACCTTTTGGCTGATTCCTTCCAAGTCCTTTTTCAGTTCATTGAACCGCCACGGACGGGCCAGCAGATTTCGTATGATAAGCAACTTCCACTTGCTTCCAATCAGCGCCACAGTAGTTGCTACCGGGCAAGCGGGCATTTCTTCTTTTGTCAGCATCGCAGCACCCCCAATAGTTCAAATTAGAATGTTACATCTAAATTATAATACAGTGCACTCTAATTTTCAAGCAGTTACTTTCAGGTGAGCTGTGTTGCTTCTTGTGCCCCAGTAATCAATTTGTGCGTACTTGTGGCTGGGCATTGGTCTGTACCTGGAAAAGCAGAAGGACGGCAGCTGCATCAGGAATATGGTGTTTGCATTCCCTGTTCCAGTGAGCGGTCAGAAAGTGAAAGAACTTTCCTTGGAAAATGAAGCAACAGTCGAAATGGTATGCCTCTTAGTTCTGAGAAATCCAACGGCACATATCAACATGGATGTGGATGTGGACGAAATGGTGCAAAAAAGGCTCTTCACGGAATCTTGTTGGTTGCCCCAAGATTCCGCGAAGAACCAAGCGATGTGAGAATCACTCCGTAATGTAGGTGTACTGCATGTTGTAATCCTTTGCGTACTGCTCAGCGGCGGAGTCCGGCAGGACTTCCAAGACAAGGTTTGGGCAGTTATAGAAAGGCAAGTAGCCAAAACTTGTTAGATTGCGAAGATTGCCCAGCAATGCAAGCGACTCGCATCCGGAGAAGGCAGATTGATTGACGCTTTCCAAACTGCCCAGATTCGGAATTGAGGTCAACTTTTTGCATTGGTTGAACCCGTATGATCCGATAATGGTTACGTTGCTCAAATCGCCGATGCTTACCAAAGAGGTGCAGCCATCAAACGCCTCATATGGAATCTCCTTCAGGCTGCTTAAATCACCGACGGTTTCCAGCGCAGTGCATCCCATGAAACACTTCTGCTTCATTGACTCCAATTTGGGCATATCGCCGATTGATTTCAGCGAGATACAGCCTGTATAATGGCTGCCGTACCCAAATACGCCCTCGCCAAGGCTCACCAGATTATCTAAGTGTTCAAGACGTTCCAAACTGGAGCAGCCAGCAAAAGCAAAATGTTCGATGGCTGTAACACTGCTTAAATCGCCCAGGCTGACAAGCAATTTGCAGTCGATGAATGCATTATCCCCAATGGCGGTTAATTTGTCAGACCAGTCAACGCTGACCAACGATGCACAGTGTGCAAAGGCTCCGGATTCCAAGCGCGTCAAGCTGTACAAATCATCAACATGCTCCAGTGCACTGCAGCCGTTAAAAGCACCTTTCCCGATAGTTTCCAAGTTGTGCAGGGAACCGATACTCTTCAGTGCAGTACAGCCCATAAATGCATACTGACCGATGCTGGTGATCTTGTCAAGTTCATCAACGTGTTCCAAGGCGCTGCAATTCACAAAACCGTTAGAATCAATGGATTCGACATTACTCATGTTGCCGACACGCACAAGCGAAGAGCAGCCTTCAAATGCGTAAGAATCAATCGAAGTTACGCTGCTCATGTTGCCTACGCTCTCTAATGCGGTGCAGAAGCCAAAGGTGGAATATCCGATGGATGTGACTTTGCTTAAATCGCCAATGGTTTTCAGCGCTTTGCAGCTATTGAAGGCACAAGTGCCGAGTGTTGTGACATTGGTCAGATTCCCGACGCTGGTTAAAGCGGTGCAGTCAGCGAATGCACTGCTGCCGATGCTATTCAGCCGGGGCAGTTCAGGAAGGCTGGTCAATGCTTCGCAATTAGAAAACGCATATTTGCCGATGGTGCGGACGTTGGACATGTCCCCGATACTCGCCAGCTTGCTGCAGCCATAGAATGCATCTTTCCCAATGCTGGTAGCGCTGCTTAAATCGCCGACTGAAAGAAGATCCTTCAAACAGTAGAACAGCTTGTCAGGAACAGCCTTCAAGCTGCGTAAATCGCCAACCGTGGTTAGCGCAGTGCAGCCATCAAAAACTTTCTCGCTGATGCTTGTCACACTGCTTAAATCACCAACGGTTTTCAGCGATTTGCAATTGCGGAATGTCTCTCGATTCAAGACGGTCAGCTTTTCCAAGCCGCTAATGCTGGTCAGTGATTCACAGCCGTAGAAGGCACCATACGCGATGCGCGTAACATTGCCGAGTTCCCCGATGCTTTGCAGGGAAGTACACTGTTTGAACGCATTTGCGCCGATGAAAGTAACGCTGCTGAGACTGCCGACGGTTTTCAGCGAAGTGCACTGATAGAAGGCGTTTTCGCCGATGGAAGTAACGCTGCTGAGATCTCCGATGCTTTCCAGTGACGCACAGGCATAGTCTTTTGACATGCCTTCGTCCGGAATCCAACGGCTGGAAACCCCAAAGGCAGAGTCGCCGATGCTTTCCAAATGGGGCATATCACCAACCCGAACCAAGGAGGTGCAGCCTACAAAAGCACTATCGCCAATACTTGTTACATTGCTCAAATGCTCCATGGATGTGAGCGATTCACAATCTCTGAAAGCGTAAGCACCAATAGTGGTTACATTATCGGTGATATCAAGTGTTTCCAACGCATAGCATCTGGAGAATGCGTATGCGCCAATGCTCGTCACATTCTCCAAACCTTCTACGCTTTGCAGATTGAAACAGCCGGCAAATGCGCTATCCGGAATGGCAGAGATGTTCGTTAGACCGCTAATGGTGGTCATGGCGCAGGACTCGAAAGCACCGCTGCCGATGCTTGTTACGTTGCTTAAGCCCTCGATGCTTGCAAGAGAATTGCAACTGAAAAATGCTTCCGCCCCAATGTGGACGTCATTTCCTCCGATTTCAAGCGTATTCAACTGACAATCGTAGAAAGCCCATCTTCCAATCTTTTTAATATTGTCTAAGCTGCTGATTTCTTTGAGTGAAGTGCAATACCCAAAAGCCCAATCCCCAATTGTTGTGACATGCTGCAAACTTCCGATTTCTGCTAAAGACGCGCAGCTGAAAAAGGCTGAATCACCGATTTGCTCGACATTAGAAATGTCGCCAATACGCTTCAGTGAATCGCAATATTGTTCTGTTCCATCGTCCCAACTGATACTGTATGAAAAAGCAGACGCGCCGATACTTTTCAGATGGGGCATATCACCGAGCTGCGTCAGTGATTTGCAGCCTGCAAAAGCAGATTCGCCAATGCTCCTCAAAGAAGTCAAGTCCCCAACATCTTGCAGTGAAATGCAGTTATAGAACGTGAAGTCGCTGAGATTTGTCACATTCTCCAGCCCCTGCAACTTTACCAGCGCCGTGCATCCATCGAATGCGTGCGCGCCAATCTCTGTCACGCTGCTGGGAATCGTGATCTCTTTCAGGCTCGTGCAGCCCGAGAAGGCGTAATCCCCGATGGCAGTTACAGAATCAGGAATTTTCACGCTGACAAGGCTCGTGCTGTTTGCAAACGCATATTCATCAATGCGTTTTACGTTTGCGGAAATTTCGTAAGTCGCGACATTTCCGCCGCTTGGAGCGTCCGCGCTGTCCGCCAGTGCGGGTAGGACCAGACAGCTTCCGATCAGCAGACTGGTCAGCGTAATCGTCAAAAGTTTCTTGGATTTCATGCGTATCAACCCCTTTCTCGATTTCCAGCATACAGCAATTTCAAGAAAAAGTCAATAGCAGAATCAAGAAAATTAAGGGAAAATACAGAAACTAAATCGAATGCTATGTCATGCACCGTCAAATCAATAAGGTGCTAATGCTATATTCAGAAGAAATTGTCAAGAAACGATTACCAATCATGTTGACAAGCTGGGAAAACCTGCGTATAATAAATATGGAAAACTGGCAGTTTGCAACAGGGAAAAAGCGGATGGAGGAGAATTGCACATGAAACGTTGGAAAGTCACATTCGGACTGTTCTTGCTTCTTTTTGCGCTGGCAACGACAGTTGCTTGCGCAGAAACGCGCGAAGAGAAAGTGGATTTGGAAGGGAAACGTGTCATTTTTGCCCAGCCGGGGGGAAACAATTCACTTTACTTATGATGTTCCGGAAGGCTTCATTGTGGATAAAGAGGGATGGTCATGGTGTTTTGCCTATACGGATGGTCGTGGCTGTACTTACTATGATGGCGAATACGGTGATAGCTACTCGGAAAGCTATACCTATGAGCCAACGGGAACCCATGTCGAATTTGATGGAAAAGGTAGCATTACTCTTTCCAACAATGAAATGGTTCGTGTAGAACTACGCATACAAAAACCGAATGTCGATTATTGGATTTACATGCACGCATATGTGATTGTTGCTGACCCGGCAGAGTACTATACCTATGAGATTCAGAATGGAGAAGCGACGATTACAGGATATAATAAAGACCTTCTGCGCCGCAAAGTGCTTATTCCCCAGGAAATTGAAGGGTATCCGGTTACGACGATCGGCGACCGCGCGTTTTCTGATATGCCGTCGGGCATCGGCAAGGAATTTTACATTCCGGACAATGTAACCACCTTTGGTAAGGAAGCCTTTGCAGGCAGCGCCTATCTTGATGCGGTTCGGATGCCGCAGAAGCTGACGAAAATGGGCGAGGGCGTATTTGCGGCATGTTTACAAATGCACTTTTTGGAAATCCCTGATTCACTGACAGAAATTCCGGACGAAGCCTTTGTGAACTGCTGGGGCTATGGCGCTGGGAGAGGAGATTATAGTGTTGAGCAATGCATCGGCAAAAACGTGACCAAAATCGGTAAAAGCGCGTTCGCTGGATGCTGGAATATGGGGAGAGCTTGGGGAGATGCTCGTCTGCCTGAGAAACTCGAATCCATCGGGGAAGGCGCATTTCAGTATTGTTATAAAATTAAATCATTGGAAATTCCGGCTGGTGTGACAGTCATTCCGGACCGCACATTTCAGGGCTGCGAAAGACTGGAATCCATTCAGATTGATGGCGATATTACGATGATTGGCGCGGAAGCCTTTGACGGCTGTGTTGCGCTGACGTCGATGCCGCTGTCGAAATCGCTGTCCCTGATTGGCGCTGATGCTTTCCGCGACTGCACGGCGCTGACGGATTTCCAGCTGGCAGAGGGAAACACGCATTTTCAGGTGCAGCAGGGCGCGCTGATGACGGCAGATGCCACGCGGCTGCTGACTTATGCTGCCAGCGCACCGCAGCAAAGCTTTGTCATGCCGGAAACGCTGACACAGATTGATGATGGCGCGCTCAAAAACCTGCGCTATCTGGAAACGCTGACTTTCTCGCCGATTTTCAGCGATTATCAGGCGGGCATGTTTGAAAATGCAACGGGCTTGAAGACGGTGAATTTCGGCGAAGGTACGCTGACGGCGATTCCTGACCGATTCTTCAAGGGCTGCACGTCGCTTGTTTCGCCCAATGCGTTCACGGGCGTGACGTCTGTTGGCGAATCGGCATTTGAAGGCTGCACGGCGGTGCAATCGCTGTCGTTTGATGATTCGCTGTCGAACATCGGCACAAAGGCGTTCCAGAACTGCATGGCACTGGAAAGTGTGCATATTCCGGACAGCGTAACAAGCCTGAGTGCAGCGGCGTTCCGGAATGACGTTTCCTTGACGGCGTTCCAGATGCCGGAATACCTCAATACCGTCTCTGCGTCGGCGTTCAGCGGCTGCACGTCGCTGAAAACGGTGACATGGAGCAAGTATCTGCAAACCATAGAAGCAAATGCGTTTGAAAATACGGCCCTGACGGAAATCATCTTCCCGGAGAGCCTGACCAGAATCGGTGCGTATGCGTTTGCGGGCATTGGCACGCTGGAAAGCATCGTCCTGCCGGAAAATTTGAATACGATTGGTTCGTCTGCTTTTTCTGCCACTGGGATTCAGACGCTGAAGCTGCCCAAGAACGTCACGACGATGGGCAACGGCGCATGGATGAACTGTGCCGCCCTGCGGGAAGTTCAGTGGGACGCCGCGTTGACGAAAATCCCGGCGAGCACGTTTGAGCACTGCACTGCGCTGACCCAAATCGAACTGACGGACGGCATTGTGGAAATTGGCGCAAGGGCATTCAGCGGCAATGAAAGCCTAACCAATGTGACTTTGCCGCGCACGGTGCGGCGCATTGAAAGTGCCGCTTTTGAGGGATGCAGTGCGCTGACGGACATTCTGCTTTGGCCGGACGTGGAGGAAATCGCGGCGGATGCTTTTGCGAACTGCGAGAATCTGACCATCCGCGGCTGGAAGGGGTCTGCCGCTGAAAAAGCAGCCACGTCACAGGGCGTGAATTTTGCCGCGGCGGATCAGGAGATTTCCTACACGCTCAATGCCGCGCAGGATGGCTATCTTGTCAGCGGCTGCGATGAAAACGCGGTACTGCTGGTGCTTCCGGCTGTGCATAACGGGTTGCCCGTGGTCGGTACTGCGGAAAACGCCTTTGCAAACTGCAAGTACCTGCAAGAAGTGCGCGTGGAAGCGGAAAGTGTGTATTTGCAGGTTTGTGACGGCATCCTGATGGACGCGGCGGGCAAAACGCTGCTGCTCTATCCGGCACGGCGCGCAGGAGCGGATTTGGTGATTGACGAAAACGTGACCGCCATTGCGGACTATGCGTTTGCCTACTGCCAGAATCTGCGCAGCATCACCATCGGCACGCAGGTGGAGACGATTGGCGACCATGCGTTTGACGCGGTGAACGATGCCCTGTGCCTTGTTGTGCAGGATGGCAGCCCGGTGCAGCTGTGGGCGAGCGCACACGGGGTGCGCTATGCCAGTGAAAGCACATCGTTTACCTATCGCCTTGAAGGGGACAAAGCGTATATCACGGGCTACACGGGTACGCTACCGGACGTGGTTGTTCCTGCTGTGATTGACGGCTACCCGGTCTATGCAATTGAAAACCTCCGCAGTCCGATTCTGACGCACGTTGTTGTCAGCGAAGGGATTGAGGAGATTGGGGAATTTGCCTTCATGCACTATTTAAATCGCGATGAAGAGTACTATGTTAACAATCTGGTGAGTGTGAGTCTGCCGCAGAGCTTGAAGGTTATTTCTGACTGGGGATTTAGTGGACAGGAAAACTTACAAGAAATCACGTTTGGTGGTGTGGAGCAAATTGGCCGAGGCGCTTTTAGTGGCTGTTCCAAGCTGACACAAATTACATTGCCAGATACACTGACAACGATTGAGTGGAAAGCATTTGAATATTCCGGTCTAACGTCGCTGACGATACCGGTCAATGTCTCGTTTATTAGGGACACGTCCTTTATTGAAAACTGTTCGTCACTGACAACGCTTCGTGTGGCGGAAGGAAATCCTTACTACGAGATGGAAGATGGCATCCTATACCAAACCGCTTCCAAGTCTGTGTTTTATACAATGCCTAATATTGAAGGCGTAATCACAGTACGAGATGGAACAGAACGTATTGGCAATGATGCTTTCAGCGGAAGAAATATCACGGGCATACAGCTTCCGGATACGTTGATAGAGATTGGCGAGAAGGCGTTTGCAGACTGTAAAAAATTAACAGCAATTGAACTTCCTGAAGAACTGCAAACAATCAAATGGTATGCATTTGGTGGATGCACTAATTTGGAAAAAGTAACGCTGCCAGAAGGATTAACAACCTTAGGATCGGCTGCATTTGCACACTGCACGTCACTGACTGAAATGACGATTCCTAATGGCGTTACTGAACTTTCTGCGACTTTCGTGGATTGCGTTTCGCTGTCGAAACTTACGTTGCCTGATGACTTAAAGACAATGAAGAATGGCGTTATCGAGGGTTGTAATTCCTTGGAGACGCTGAACTTGCCTGCAACACTGCAAAGTATTAGTGGCACTTGGCCCGGTCATTTAAAAACTATTACAACTGCGCCTGCTTCTGTGCGTTATATGTCGGAAGATGGTATTTTGTATGACAAACAGGAAAATGGCATCTTATTCGTCAACGCCTCCATTACAGGTCATGTTACAGTTCGTGAAGGTATTGCAACGATTGGTGAAACAGCGTTTAGCGGTAGAAAAGGATTGACAAGCATAACGTTGCCAGAAAGCTGCATTAGTATTGGCGATGCTGCATTTAAGGACTGCACAGCGCTCAGCAGCGTTGAGTTTCCTGATAAGCTGGAAAGCATCGGCAAGGAAGCGTTCTGCAATACAGGATTGCAGTCAATAGAGTTTACTCAGCAAAAGCTGCAAATTGCATCTCGCACATTTGCTGATTGCGAAGCGCTTACAAATGTGGTACTGCCTGATGGAGTAGAATGTATTGAAGAGGAAACGTTTAAGAATTGCAGTGCATTGGTCAAAGTTGAATTGCCGGAAAGTTGCACGTCTATTGAAAAATCTGCTTTTGCAAACTGTACAGCACTGAACGATATAGAATTCCCGGAAAAATTGGAGTCAATCGGCTACCACGCATTCCGTAATACCGGCATTACATCGCTGAAACTTTCGCAGCCGGGGATTCACGTTGGAGGCTTTGCATTTGCATATTGCCATCAGCTGAAGTCTGTGGAAATCACATCGACGGACTTTGACTTGATGGAGTGGGCATTTGCAAGATGCGAAAATTTGGAGACAGTAATTCTGCCGCCGCAGGTTTTCCGCATGGAAGGCGGATGCTTCACGGAATGCACGTCCCTGACTACGGTCGTTTTGCCGAAGAACATCACGTTCGTGCATGGCTTTAAGGACTGTACGTCCCTGAAAACTATTGAAATTCCGGACAGTGTGACGAGCATCGGCTATGAAGCATTTGCAAACTGCAAGTCGCTGGAAAGCATTCAGCTGCCGGATGGGGTAACGAACATAGGAGACCTTGCGTTTGCACGCTGCTTTGCCTTGAAGGATGTTAACTTCCCGGCTGCGTTGACCACGATCGGAAAAGAAGCATTCCGAAGTGTTCCGATTGCTGAAGTTGTTATCCCGGCGAATGTGACCGAAATCGCGGACATGGCATTCTATTATAATGAAGAACTCCGTTCGCTGACGCTCCCAAATGGCTTGAAGAAGATTGGGGAGAGTGCCTTCTGGAACGCGAGCAAGCTCCAAACTGTGGAATTGCCTGAAAGCCTAACGGAAATTGGAGAAACAGCATTCCGTCAAAGCGGTTTGACCTCGATTACCATTCCCGGAGATGTAAAGCGTATTGGTACCGGGGCATTCGCTGCTTGCGAAAATCTGGAAAAGGTATCAGTTGCACCCGGTGTCGAAACGATTGGCAGTGAAGCGTTCACTGGCTGCACAAAGCTGACGGAAGCAACGCTTACCAGTTCTGTTACGACTATCGAAGGCGGCGCGTTCTGCGGCTGCAAGGCGCTTCAAACCATTAACGGCGGTGCGCTCATTCAGTCCATTGGCGAACATGCCTTCACGAGCTGCGAAAACATTGAGGAAATCAATATTTCGCCGAATTTGACGGAAATTTCAGACTATGCATTTGATGGCTGCAAGAAACTGAAGCGCGTTTCGCCGTCGGCGGAGCAGAAGGGCGTTTCTCTGCCGCATGTGAAGTACATCGGCGAGCGGGCATTCAACGTCTGCAAAGCAATTCCGTCCTTCTCTCTGGGCGATTCGCTGGAAACGGTCGGGGATTATGCGTTTGCTTCCACGTCCGTTACGTCCATGTATTTCCCGGATACCGTGAAGCAAATCGGCATCAATCCGATGTGGATGAATTATGCCATTCTGTCCGTGCATTTGCCGAAATCACTGACGGAAATCCCGCAGGGGATGTTTGCGCAGGCCACGCGGATACAGACGCTTACCATCCCGCAGGGTGTGCGCAGCATTGGCACACAGGCATTCCACGGCAATGTTGCTTTGGCAGCGCTGAAACTGCCGGATGGCTTGGAGCGCATCGGCGCAAATGCATTTGGAAACGCGATGCTGCTGCTGGAAATTCCGGCATCGGTTACGGAAATTGCGGATGATGCGTTCAGCGAAGCGGTTGTGGAATTCTACACGCCGTCGGGCAGCGCGGCGCATCAGTACGCGCTGGCGCATCAGATTCCTGTGCATTTGGATGAGTCGATTCCGGCAGAATACCTCGGCACGGCTGACCAGATGGCAGCAAAAATTGTCGCGCAGGTAATTACGGATGACATGACAGACTATCAGAAGGCAGAAGCGCTGGTAGACTGGATGCTCAGCGAAACGAAGCTGTCAGACATGCTGCCGCACACATACAGCGGCAAAATGGTGCTTACTTTGCGTAAAGGTACGCGCTGGGGCTGGGCATTTGCATACAAAGCACTGCTGAACGCGGCAAATGTTACCAATGATATCTACTTCAGCGCGAAGGGCATCGTTGAAGGCGAGGGCATTGGTGATCAAAGCTCGGTGTTTGTTTCTTATTTTGACGGCGATGCCGTGAATATGATTCAGATTGATGGGCAATGGTATTTCACGCATCCTGCCTTTGTGGAGCATTTCGGAAAGGCGAGATACTTCATGCTCAATCGAGAAACGTATCGCTTGTCGTTCGGGGATGATCCGAAAGTGAAAGACTGCGACAACTACGACCAGACCTTCCTCTATCAGGCGTACTCCAAGGATGTTGAGGCGGAGGTTGTGGCGCAGGCATCTGCGTCCTTTACAGAGGGAAAGAAGCTGGTGTATGCGGAAGTTCAGCCGATTGAGGAGCTGATGGATGCGAGCTATGCGTATGTGCTGGACTTCGCAGGGCGGCACATGGATACGCTGGACTGGCAGAACGCGCAGGGCGAATTTGAGCCGACCATCATCGGCACAAACAACGGCTACTGGCTCAGTGACGACCTGACGGGCGAGTATGCGCAAGTGACGGTGAATACGCAGACGCTCTATCCGTATGGCGCGGAAGTGCGGCTGGATGATCCGGAATACACGGCGATGCTGTGCGACTGGAATGTGGATGGCACGCTGACGCTGTCGGAAGATACCGAAGAAGCAAGCGTGGCGCTGTTCACCATAGAAAGGGGAGAAGATATAGAAAAGAAACAAACCATTACTGGCAGAAAGGTCTATCATGCGACCTTCACCCCGACCCTGAGCCAGTACATTAACACACTGGCACCGACGGAATTTGACTTGGTGCTGGAATGCCAGCTGCCGCCCATTCGTGATGCTGCACAGCTGGTGGACAACAAGCTGACGCTGACGCTTTCGGATTCGCACATTTTCCCGGAGAATGCGCAGCTGGATTTGATTTTCTGGCCGCAAGACGGCATATCGAGTGCTCCTATAACGCACTTCTATGTGGAGGATCGTGCAGAACTTTACCCGGACGGCAGGCGCGAAATTACGCTTGACCTCTCGGCGCTTCGCTGCGACCTGGGATATGCTCTCTACATTGCGCAGACAGCGGACAACTATGTGGAATCGGAACAAAGTTATGTTACGAGCCGCATCGACATACCGCATACGCCGTACATTGAGACGGTACGGCCTGCAACACCGACGGAAGACGGTCTGGTGAGTGCAACAGTCTGCCGGATTTGCGATACATGGCTGGGCAATGGGTATGCAATTGCGTCGGATCACATTCTGCAGCTGCCTGCGAATTTGAAGGCAATCGAGGAAGAAGCTTTTGTCGGCATGTGGCAGGTGCAGCAGGTGAATATTCCGGAGGGCGTTACTGCGATTGGAAAGCGCGCCTTTGCAGACTGTACGCTACTGCGGCTGGTCATTATCCCGAACAGTGTGCAAACGCTGGCGGATGATGCCTTCAGCGGCTGCCATCCGGTGATTCTCTGCGACGCGGAAAATCAGCAGGTGATTGACTGGGCAAATGCACAGGGATTGATGGTCGTTTTCAAGGAAAGCAAATAATACATTCCTTTGGCTGCTTCGGGGACACAGCTTCTCCGAAGCAGCCCCTTTTCTTTTCAAAAAAATCTCGAAACGGGATTGACAAAATGGGCTTGATACACTATAATAGAGACAAGGTTGAGCGTTAAACCTGACGAAAATACGCCACGAACTCGTGAAGGAGGCTTTCCCATGAGAGGGTCGAAGAAATTGGTTTCCATGCTGCTGGTGCTGTGCCTGACGCTGGGCGCGCTGCCGCTGGCGATGGCGGAAGAGGTCGTTGATGCGGACTTGACCTGCACGATTACGCTGGGCAACTGGCCCGCGGATACGGCGGCGGAGGCGGAAAAGGCGCTCTTTGAGAGCTACCGCGAAACGATGAAGAAGCAGTACCCGAACGTGACGCTGGTGCCGGATTACTACTCCTACACCCTGAGCAGCTACGTTCCGATGGCGAAGGGCGGCACGGCGCCGAGCATCTTCCAGCCGCCGTTTACCGACCCGCAGCTGCTGATCAGCCAGCATCTTGTCGGCGACGTGACCGATGCGCTGGAGCGCGCGGGCGTGCTGAATGAGTTCAGCCCGTCGTACCTCGAAATGCTGTCCGACGAGAACGGCCGCATCTACGGTCTGCCGCGCGACGGCTATGTGCTGGGTATGCACATCAATGTCGCCCTGTTCCGCGAGGCGGGGCTGGTGGACGAGGAAGGTCTGCCGATTTACCCCAAGACCTTGCAGGAAGTGGCGGAATACGGTCAGATTATCCGCGAAAAGACGGGCAAGGCGGGGCTGGTATTCCCGGCGAGCGAGACATATGGCGGCTGGCTGTTCACCAATATCGCGTGGAATTTCGGCTGCGTGGGCGAAAACGCGCTGGAATATCAGGATGAAGACGGCCGCTGGGTGTGCAACTTCACATCCGACGAGTGCGTGGCGGCGATGGAGTACATCCGCGACCTGCGCTGGAAGTACAACATCCTCAATGCCGACGCGACCACGACCGACTGGGCGGGCGCGCATTCTCTGCTGGGCACGGGCGAAGCGGCGATGAACTTCGCGGCGGATGACTCGGTTGACCAGCCGACCTCCAACAAGGGTCTGCCGGTGGAGGACTTCGCGCTGATTCCGTTCCCGGCGGGCAACGCAGGACGCTATGCGCTGGCGGGCGGCACCTGCTACATGTTCGCGCCGAACATTACCGATGATCAGGCGACGGCGCTGATGGCATACCTGACCGTGCTGGGCAAGATGCCCTACCTGAATGACCAGATTATCGAGGGGATGCGCGCGGACTATGCTGCCAAGCGCGACCGCGGCGCCCCGGTTCTGCCCGCTATCAGCGCGTGGAACGATGCGGACTACAACGCGGCGAAGCAGGCGATTATTGACGAATACTGCAATGTCGATATGCGCTTGTATAACGACTTCTTCGATTCCATCACGCAGGGCATGATTACGCTGCGTTCCGAAGAACCCGTCTTTGCGCAGCAGCTGTACCGCGAGCTGACCGCTGTAATTCAGCGCGTCATCACCCGCGAGGGCGCGGATGTGCGCAAGGCACTGCAGAAGGCGCAGGATTCCTTCCAGGAGTATCTGGATGATGAAATCAATGATTATTTAGATGATTTAAAAGTTACAATAAATGATTCGATTAATAGTGAGGAGGCTCAGGCTCTTATAAGTCAATTTGGTTCGGAAGAAGGATATTGGCAGCATGAATTTGAAGTTTATAAGATAAATTTACCAATTGAAAAATATTTAGAATCATTAGAACTAAATCAAAATAAAGCTATACCTAAATATGTAACAGGATTGATTATAGGTACTTGTTTTATAATGATTTTTTTACT
>OMFM01000416.1_pt1 | contig 18603 bp, 9 predicted proteins | sample 1645661 | NCBI WGS metagenome assembly OMFM01 (sample SAMEA103958128, study PRJEB25191) | human gut metagenome | reverse complement strand
GTCGTTGCCCTTGCCGGTGCAGCCGTGGCAGATGGCAGTGCAGTTCTCCTTGTGAGCGATTTCAACGAGGCGCTTGGCAATCAGCGGCCGTGCGAAGGACGTGCCCAGCAGGTACTTGCCCTCGTAGACCGCGCCCGCCTTGAGTGTCGGCCAAATGAAGTCCTCGACGAACTCCTTGCGCAGGTCTTCGATATACAGCTTTTCCGCGCCGCACTTTTTCGCCTTCTCGTGGAGGGGCTCCAGCTCTTCGCCCTGCCCGACGTCACCCGCAACGCAGACCACGTCGCAGTCATAATTCTCCTTCAGCCACGGCACGATAATCGAGGTATCCAGACCACCGGAATAAGCCAGCAATACGCGCATCTTCGCCATAACAATCGACTCCTTTATCTTCATCCCGATTTTCATCATTTTTGTGTCCGTCTGCCGGACAAGATGGATTATACACCAAGATGAATAAAAATGCAATAGGTCTGCATAAATTTTCTCGGATTTTTTCGGAGGATGATGCCGTTCGGTTTCTCTGCACGCCCCGTGCAGATTGCAACGTGTAATTTCCCGCCACGCTCCTGCGACCTTTTCACTTTGCCTCCACACGCTCCGTGCAGATTGCAACAGATGCTGCCGATTCTGTACGCCAAGCATCCCAAGCTTTGCCTCCACACGCCCCGTGCAGATTGCAACTGCAGAAATGCACAGAATGCAATATGCACTTTTCAGAACGTGTGTTGAGTCGGTAGATAGCTTTTCAGTATTGAACAAAGCAATGCTGCGCTGACTATTTTCCCGAAACTCTTCTGCTGTCAAGGCAACCTTTGTTGCCATTAGCGACAGCCCCGGACGGACAATCGACCGGTTTTGTTGGTGCGAACCGCACCGGATTTTCATGTTAGCTGATGATTCGCCTGATGCCCATGCTGGGAATCGTATGCGGCAGTTCTGAAAGCCGCTGAATCGTCATATGATGATACGCAACAAATTGAGGATAGTCACGTTGGAGTGCCTCGCGGTCAAATACTCGGTAAAGTTCTTCCCCAAACTCTTTCTGTAATTCCTTCCTATTATATTCCGGCAAGTCTCTTCTGCAATGCTGAAGCAGGAACGCCGAGTACAAATCGCGCTGAATGCGTTCACCGTCTGGCATAATGTTCCAGCGGTTTTCAAGTGCCTTCTTGATGCAAGTGTCTGTCTGGTGGTTGTACTGACTGGCGCACACATGCGTGTCAACCTCTTTCACCCCTTCCAGCCCGCGTGACTGGCATTTCTGTTTCAGCATCGTAATCAGCATGGCAGGTGCTTTGTTTGCAATGGACTTTCCAAAGCGCTTTTTGCGTTTATACCGTCCTGTCTTTTCGGAAATCTCCGTTTTATTTGCCCTGTGCGCTAAATCGCAGTAACTCATGTTCTCCACAAAGAAGCAATCACCCAGCGTCAGCAGGTAATTCGCCAATTCGTTATGCTGCTGTTTTCGGATATCCGCCTGATGATGCTGAATCATAGCATACTGGTGCTGAATCCGCTTATATCGCTTGGAATTGTTCCACGTCAGTTTCACCCCTTGCTTAATGCTACCATCCGGCTTATAATTTCCCGGATTCATCGCCCGTCGGCTTCTGTCCATTTTACGCTGTAAGCGTCGCTTTTCTTGCTCTATGTTCTGCACACGGTCAGCCAATTCCAGCAGATTAACCTCCTTATCGGTCGAGTATGCCAGCGTTCGCGTGCCAATGTCGATGCCGACGACACCATGCCCGACGGGATGCTGCGGCGCACCGCTTATCGAATCACGCTTCACCGCCGGTTTTCCTTCCAAAGCAAGCTGTGCGTACCAATGCGTCTTCGTTTTGCCGTCTTTGCGTAGAATACGGACGTATTTCACGCGCTTGCTGAGCATTTCCGTTTCATAATCGTTGTCAGGGGACAGTTTCAACGGAAGTTTCAGCCCTTTCCATTCGACATAGCTGCCGCGAAAAATTATTTCGATGCCGCCGCTCTTTCCCGCCTGTGAATACCCTCTCAGTGAGGATAGTTCTCCCTTTTTCTTGAAGTGTACCATCTTTCCATCTTTTGAAAGCAGCACTTTTTCAAACGCCGTCCAAGCTTGTGACGCAATTCCATGAACTGCCACGCTTGAAGCAATGTTATCCTTGAAATGCGGATAATAATGTTTCATATCCGCCTTAAAGTGGTTTTCGCTAAGTCCATTTTGATCCAGCAATTGTCGTTTCTTTTTCCAAAGTTCTTTTGTTTCTTCTTGCTTCGCGTTTTCCAGCTTCTGTTCAATTTCTTGATATTGCTGCGTTCTTTCGAGTTTGCGCAGTTTCTTCAACTCCGCATGAACTATCGTATTATAGATTTGTCTACCAATTTCAAAGCGTTTTTCAAGGCGGTCGGACTGCCATTTTTCCAATTTAAGGGGCAGCGTCAGACAACAAGTCGCCCCGTCCTTCTCTTTCTCCTCATTGTTCACGCGCGTCCCCTCCCCTTCCTTTGCTTTTCCACCCCATTATACCGCATCTTCTCCTCATTTTCAAGCAAGAACAGCAAATTTGACATTCAGCCGCTGTTCTTTTGTTGTACAGCGCTTTTTGTATTTGCCCTCTTCGTCCATTTATCCGCCATTTCATTCATCTTGTTCCGAAAACGTATTAAATTGTGAAAAAAATATCGTTAAAATCGTGTCAGCCACTTGACAAGAGCTTAACAATCTGCTACACTGTTCTCGTCACCCCGACAAACACCGACATTCCCCGTTCGCGGGCGCATCCCCGCAGGACGGATGAAGCATAAGGAGAGAGTATCATGGCGAAAGAGTATCCGATCGTCGATAACGTGGAGAGCTTCGAGGCGGCCCTCGCCCGCGTCCGCGCGGCACAAAAGGTCTATGCGACCTACACGCAGGAGCAGGTGGACAAGATTTTCAAAGCAGCTGCCCTCGCCGCGAACAACATGCGCATCCCGCTGGCGAAGATGGCGGTGGAAGAAACCGGCATGGGCGTGGTGGAAGATAAGGTCATCAAGAACCACTACGCCGCTGAATACATCTACAACGCCTACAAGGACACGCAGACCGTCGGCGTGCTGGAGCGCGACGAAGCATTCGGCATGATGAAGGTTGCAGAACCTATCGGCGTTGTCGCGGCGGTCATCCCGACCACCAACCCCACATCTACCGCCATTTTCAAGACGCTGATTTGCCTCAAGACCCGCAACGGCATCATCATCTCTCCCCATCCGCGCGCGAAGAAGTCCACCATCGCCGCCGCGAAGGTTGTGCTGGAAGCGGCTGTGGCTGCCGGCGCGCCCGAAGACATCATCTCGTGGGTCGATGTTCCCTCGCTGGAGCTGACCAACATGGCGATGAAGGAAGCCGACATCATCCTTGCCACCGGCGGCCCCGGCATGGTCAAGGCGGCGTACTCCTCCGGCAAGCCTGCCCTGGGCGTCGGCGCTGGCAACACGCCCGCGATTATCGACGAATCCGCTGACGTGAAGGTGGCCGTCAACTCCATCCTGCACTCCAAGACGTTCGACAACGGCATGATCTGCGCGTCCGAGCAGTCCACCATCGTACTGGACAGCATCTACGACGCGGTGAAGGCGGAGTTCGCCAAGCGCGGCGCGTACTTCCTCGAAGGCGAAGAACTGGACAAAGTGCGCAAGACCATCATCATCAACGGCGCGCTGAATGCCAAGATTGTCGGTCAGAAGGCGCACACCATTGCCAAGCTCGCAGGCGTGGACGTGCCGGAAACCGCCAAGGTGCTGATTGGTGAAGTCGAATCCGTGGATATTTCTGAAGAGTTCGCGCATGAGAAGCTCTCTCCCGTGCTGGCGATGTACCGCGCCAAGGACATCGACGATGCGTTCGACAAGGCGGAACACCTGATTGCTGACGGCGGCTACGGCCACACCTCTTCTATCTACCTGAACGCCGTCACCCGCAAGGATTTGATTGACCGCTTCGCCGCGCGCATGAAGACCTGCCGTATTCTCGTCAACACGCCTTCCTCTCAGGGCGGCATCGGCGACCTGTACAACTTCATGCTGCGTCCGTCGCTGACGCTGGGCTGCGGCTCGTGGGGCGGCAACTCCGTCTCTGAGAACGTCGGCGTCAAGCACCTGCTGAACGTCAAGACTGTTGCCATCCGGAGGGAGAATATGCTGTGGTTCCGTGCGCCTGAAAAGGTCTACCTCAAGAAGGGCTGCCTGCCTGTCGCCCTGAATGAACTCAAGGCAGTTATGGGCAAGAAGCGCTGCTTCATCGTCACCGACGCGTTCCTGTTCAAATCCGGCTTCACCAAGGCGATTACCGACAAGCTGGATGAGCTGGGCATCGTCCACACCACGTTCTACGATGTTGCGCCCGACCCGTCCCTCGCCTGCGCGAAGGAAGGCGCAAAGGCCATGACCTCCTTCCAGCCGGACTGCATTATCGCCATCGGCGGCGGTTCCGCAATGGACGCCGGCAAGATTATGTGGGTCATGTACGAGCATCCGGAAGTGGACTTCCTCGACATGGCGATGCGTTTCATGGATATCCGCAAGCGCGTGTACACCTTCCCGAAGATGGGCGAAAAGGCATACTTCATCGCCATCCCGACCTCTGCTGGCACGGGCTCCGAAGTCACCCCGTTCGCCGTCATTACCGATCAGGACACCGGCGTGAAGTACCCGCTGGCGGACTACGAGCTGCTGCCGAAGATGGCGATTGTGGATGCTGACATGATGATGTCCGCGCCGAAGGGCTTGACCTCCGCCTCCGGTATCGACGCGCTGACCCACGCGTTGGAAGCCTACGCCTCCATGATGGCGACGGACTTCACCGACGGTCTGGCGAAGCAGGCGGCTCAGCTGATTTTCGAGTATCTGCCCGCGTGCTACGACAACGGTCAGAACGAGCCGGTTGCCCGCGAAAAGATGGGCAACGCAGCCACGATGTCTGGCATGGCGTTCGCGAACGCTTTCCTCGGCGTCTGCCACTCCATGGCGCACAAGCTGGGCGCGTTCCATCACCTGCCGCACGGCATCGCCAACGCGCTGCTGATTGAGCTGGTCATCCGCTACAACAGCGCCGAAGTTCCCACGAAGATGGGTACCTTCCCGCAGTACGCCTATCCGCACACGAAGCGCCGCTACGCTGAATTCGGCGAGTACCTCGGCTTCAAGGGTGCGAATGACGACGAGACGGTGGAGAACCTGATTCGCAACATCCATGCCCTGAAGGAGCGCGTCGGCATCAAGAATACGATTCGCGACTACGGTGTGGACGAGGAGAAGTTCCTCGCGACGCTGGACGAAATGTCCGAGCAGGCGTTCGACGACCAGTGCACCGGCGCGAACCCGCGCTACCCGCTCATCAGCGAAATCAAGGAAATGTATCTGAAGGCGTACTACGGCGAGTAATGCGCCATTCTCCCCGGCTTGGCAGGAATGCTTCTGCTGGGCCGGGCATTTTTGAGCACAAAAAATTTTGTCCGCTTGCAGGAATGTCGCATTTGGGCGGCGAATAGATATTTAGGACAAATATCGACTTTTGCGTTCTCCTCTGCCGCTTTACCAACCAACAAGCGCAGGAGGGGACGAAGCAGTCCAGAGGGCGACCGCAGACTTCGTCTGTTTCCATTGCCCTCTGGTCGCGTCCGCAGACGCGAATCCTCGCATAAACACGCGGACGTTGTGTGATAGCGTCACCAACTCAATCGCGAAAAGGGAGTCCGGAGGGTCACAGACCCTTTGGCAGGTCAAGGGCAGCGCCCTTGCGCCTCTCCCCCCAATAAACATGAACCATATAGAAGGAGGTTTCCCTATGGATTTGACGCATGTGATTGCCGAGCGGGAGAATAAGAAGATTTACCGCGACGGCGCCAAGGCCATCAAGGTGTTTGCCGAAGGGTACAGCAAGGCGGACATTCTGAACGAAGCGCTGAACACGGCGCGCGTGGAAGAGACGGGCCTGCCGATTCCGAAGCTCCTTGCTGTTGACACGGTGAACGGTCAGTGGGCGATTACGACGGAGTTCGTTGAAGGCGACACGCTGGCTGCGCTGATGGCGGCGCATCCGGAAAAGGAAGACGAGTACCTGAACCTGTTTGTGGACATTCAGATGAAGGTTCACGCCTGCACCTGCCCGATGCTCAACAGCCTGACCGAGAAGATGCAGCGCAAGATTTCCGCCACCGACCTCGACGCGACCACCCGCTACGAGCTGCACACCCGCTTGGCGAGTATGCACGTCCACAAGAAGGTCTGCCACGGCGACTTCAACCCGTCCAACATTATCATCGCCCCCGACGGACAGTGGTACATCCTCGACTGGTCGCATGCCACGCAGGGCAACGCGTCCGCTGATGTTGCCCGCACCTACCTGCTCTTCGTCCTCGAAGGCAAGGAAGCGCTGGCGGAGAAGTACCTCTCCCTCTTCTGCAAGAAGAGCGACACCGCCAAGCAGTACGTCCAGCAGTGGATTCCGATCGTCGCCGCGAGCCAGTCCCTCAAGGGCAAGCCCGAAGAGCGCGACCTGCTCATCCGCTGGGCAAGCGTTTGCGAATACGAATAATCACCAAAGGGACTGGCTTCGGTCAGTCCCTTTTTTCGTGGGGATGGGAGACGCGCCATGTAACCATTTCCCCGCATTTGTTGAAATCTGCCACATTTGCAATTTTCCCCATGTAACCAACTTTTCATCCTCTTTTTTTCGTGGTATCATTATTATAAGAAGGGGGAATTTGCCCTTTTCAAACTTATCTGCCGCGATTGCTTGTCAACCGCCTCCACAATCACCATGAATGAATTATACACGGCAAATACTGTCCTCAGCGTCTTCGCCATGGCGATTATGCTCTTCTCCCTGCGCGGCGACATCAGCCAATCCAAGATCCGAAACCTGCTCTGCGGCGGCCTGTACGCCACCATCGCCATTTGCGCGCTGTGTGAGTGGTCGGGCGTGCAGATGGATGGCACGCCGCCCGTGCTGATTCCGCTGCATATCGCCGTCAAGACCATCGAACTTTCGCTTGCGCCGCTAATCGGGCTGTTCGCGGGCTGCATTATCCATCCCTGCCCACGGAAAGTGGTGCATAGGCTGCTGTGCCTTGCGGGCTTCCACGCACTGCTGGTGCTGCTCTCGGCGTTCACGGGGCTGATGTTCTATGTCGATGCGCAGAATTTCTATCACCACGGGGCGCTCTACGTGCTCTACATGCTCGCCTACGGGGGCAGCATGGTGTTCTTCCTCGTGCAGATTTGGTTCGCCTGCCGCGCCTATCAGTACACCGGCGGCACACAGCTGATGCTCGCGACGCTGTTCGTGCTGTTAGGGCTGATGGTGCAGCTGTTCCTGCCGACGGTCAAAATCGACTGGATTACCATCAGCTGCGGTGCGCTGATGATGTCGAAATTCTCCAGCGACATGGTGCTGCAAACCGACGGGCTGACGCAGCTGGTCAACCGTTTGGGCTACGAGCATTATCTGGCGCGCCTGCACGTGCCTGCTACCATCCTGATGTTCGACGTTGACCGCTTCAAGGACGTCAACGACTGCCATGGGCACTTGATGGGTGACGCCTGCCTGCGGACGATTGCCGGCTGCATCCGCCGCGCGTACGGGAATTACGGGACGTGCTTCCGCATCGGCGGCGACGAGTTCTGCGTGATACTGACGCGGCGGAACGCGCAATACAACACCATGACGGAGATTTTCCAGCACCTGATGGATGCGGCGCGGGCGGAGAATCCGGTTCTGCCGACGGTATCGGTAGGTTGTTCGCATTTTAATCCGTCAACGGATGATTTGGCGGAGTCCTTAGCGCGGGCGGACGCGCGGATGTATCAGAATAAGGAAGCGCATAGATAAACACAGCCGCGACGAGTGAATATGCTCGTCGCGGCTGATTTTTATTCACCTGTATCCACCGCAGTGTTGGCAGTAGCGCGCTTCCTTCGGGTTGTCTAAGCCGCAATACTTGCATGTCGACATTCGGAGTGCGTGCTTTTGTTGATATTACCGATTCACATACGCGTCGATTTCATTCCGGCTGGAGATTTGCAGCTTCTCAAAAATGCTCTCCATGTACGACTTCACCGTGTTGACGGAAATGCCCATCAGCGCGGCGATTTCCTTGTTGCTGCGACCCTTCGCGGCAAGCATGGCAATCGAAAACTCGTAGGGTGTGAGCGCGTCGGTCACCTGCAGCGTCGACACGGGGTTGTGAATCTTCATCCACCCGCGGCTGAAGCGGTAGACCGACTGCACAATCTTGTTGTACGTTTCCGGCTCCTGCTTGCGCAGCGCGCGCTCCACCTGCCCCTGCAAAATGCCGTGATGCTCCACAAACGGGTGGATGTACCCCTCGCGGCTGGCGATGCTCCACGCGGCATCGAACTTCTGCTCCGCGCGTTCATCCTGCTTCAGGCTCATGCAAATCATGCACAGGACGATGTTGAGGTAGATGCTGTCAATGGGGTAGCGCGTGCCCGCCATCAGCAGGGCGGATTCGGCAATGCCCATCGCGTGTTCGTATTCGCGCCGGATGTAGAGCGCGTGGGCGATGGCGTACATGGCGAAATACTGCATTCCGGGTGGAAGAATACCGATAGCGGGGCGGATAGGGGTCAAGTCGAGCTTCTCGGAGTGGAAGAACACGCTGATGAGCGCGTCGGTAATGCTGCTGTACAGCCGCCACGAATCGTCGTTTGCGCGCTGCCCGTCCCGCTGAATCATTTCGAGATTCCGGCGGCACTTGGCGGCATCCCCCGTCTGCAGCATCGCCATCGTGTTGGTAATCAGCGCGGACAGGCGGATTTCGGGGCACTTGCTCGTCAGGTATTTCTCGCTGATTTCGCGGGCTTCCTCGTGCTCATCGCGGAAATAGTGGTGCATGGCGCGGGTGATGTCGCGTTCTTCCTCGTCGGGCATGGTCAGCAGGAGATTTTGGAAGCCGTTGTCGCACGGGCGGGAAATCAGCGGCATATAGCACTTTGCCATCCGCGGGGGGATTTTTTCCTGCCCGCGCTGCCCGCTCTTGCGCAAATCCGCCGGATGCGGCGTATTCGCCGGAATCAGCCACCCGCCCGATTTCCGGATTGCCCCCTGAATCCGCCCGGTATTCAGGTAGTAATTCACCATGCGGATGGAAACGCCCCACAGCTCCGCTATTTCCTTTACGCTGAGGTAGTCCAATGCGCATCCCCTCCTTGTTCTCCTTGTTTACGCTTACGGAATTGGCTCCCAAAGCATGGTCGCCGTTCGATTGCCATACGAGCCCTTGGGCAGCATGTAGGAGCGCGGCGTTCCTTCTACGCCGTCGATTTTCCAGCCTACAAAGGTGTAGCCCGGGAGGTAGTAGGACGGGTCTTCTTCCGGTAGCCCGAAATAAATTTGGTTGTTGATGGTGTATTGAACCCAATTATATACTCTGCCGTGACTCACGAAGGTTATGGTGTACGTCGCCACACGCCACTCCGCCTCGTAAATGCGGTCGCCGGTTGAGCCTGCGGGGATAATCATCGGCGTTGAAGGGAACTGACCGCTGCCATCGAGGACCCAGCCGGAAAATTCGTAGCCCGGACGGTCGGGAGGGATGGGCAGGGTGACGGAATCCTCCACGGTGTAGCGTATCGAAGCTATGACTGCGCCGCCGTTCGTGACCAGTGTGATGGTGTATCTGATCACCTTCCAGTTTGCGGTATACGCCTTGTTCCCCGTCGAACCCTTCGGAATTATGACGCTTGTCTGCGGCGTCGTGATGCCCTCGCCCGTCCAGCCGACAAACTCGTAGCCGTTGCGGGTCGGGGTTGGCAGCTCGAACTCCTCATCCGTTATGGTGTAAACCACCTTTTCTTGACCGCTGCCGCCGTTCAAATCCATGGTGATGTTGTATTCTGTCAGTTCCCAGTTCTCGATATACCTCTTGTCGCCCGTCGAACCCTTCGGGATGGTCACGTTCGGCTGCGGCGTCGTGATGCCCTCGCCTGTCCAGCCAAGGAACGTGTAGCCCGTGCGGGTCGGGGTCGGCAGCGTTACGGTTTGCTCCACCGTGTAGAAATACACTTGCGACGAGCCCGCATTGCCCCCTTCCAGCAGCGTAATGATGGTGTATTCAATCACCTGCCAGTTCGCGGTGTAAGTGCGGTCGCCCGTGCTTCCCTGCGGGATTTCAATGGTTTTCTGCGGTTCGGTGATGCCCTCGCCCGTCCAGCCGAGGAAGATGTAGCCCGTGCGAACCGGGGTCGGCAGCTGGAACGCTTCCGATTCCACCGTGTACTGGATGGGGCGGATCGGATCGCCGCCTGCCGTGTCCATCGTAACAGTATAAAGCTTGTCCGCCGTCAGCGTCAAGGTCAGCGGCGCATAGGGCATGATGAAGGAAAGCGCATCTTTCGCCGCGCTGATGCTCAGGGAAACAGACGGGTCGCTCAGGGAGGCGTGGATGCCGCGATAGCCCGCTGCGGGCTGCATCGTGACCGACACCTGCTCGCCGGCGCAGCACAGCAGGTCGTTGCCTTCGGCAGCGCGGTCGCTGTCCCAGACAACGTTCTGCGCGTCGATGGTCGTGCGCTGTGTGTCCGCCGTCCACGTCAGCGTAACGATGCGCCTTTCTTCGCGGCCTGTTACGGTCAGGAATGCGTTGGTTTTTTCGCCGCGCAGTCCCGTCAGGTGAATGATGTCGCGCTCGTCCGCGCCGAAGTCACTGCGCTTGAGCTGCGTCACCCACTCGCCGCGCTCCTTATCGAAGGTGAAGCTCGCCACGGCGCCGCTGCGCAGGGTCAGACTCGGCGTGAAGTACTCAGGCCGTGCGTTGTTGATGCGAACGCGGTAGGTGATGCGCCCGTCCTGCTCGCCATAGCGGTAGACGTACACCGGGAATTCCGCTACCAGCGTGCTGTCATCCGTCAGCGGGAACACAACGTCTCCCTCGCGGGAGAGATAGACATAATTTTCCGCCACGGCAAAGCAGGATTCGCCGCCATTCAGGCGGTAGACCTTGCTCCACGGGTCTGCGCTGCGCATTTCCGGCAGCAGCACATACTGCTCCTGCAAATCCGGATACTTCTCCGCAAACGCCGCCTCGATGCTGTCCATCATGTTGACCGCGCCCATCGGGCAGCTGTCGCCCGTGTACTGCACTGTCGTTTCGGTCAGCAGCGCGCCGTCCCAATCCGCCGTTTCCAGCCGCATGTCCTCCGCGCTCTGGTCAACGAGGCGGAAGCGCACGGTCAGGCTGATTTTCTTCTCCACCTTCAGCTCGCTGCCCATATGCAGCTGCTGCCCCGGCACAAGCGCGTTCTTGCCCGGATTCAGCACAATATCGCCCGTCAGCAGCGGGTCATCCGTCAGGTTCACGAGGTTCGTCGCAATCCCGATATCGAGATTCATCGGCTTGTCCACCACGATGGTGGAGCGGACATTGCCCTCGCCGTTCAGCGACACATTGCCCGATGCGCCCAGAATCAGCTCCTGAACATCTGCCGCCGCGCCGATGTTCAGCCGCACGTCCTCGTCCGACAGCACATACAGGCGGTCGATTTTGCCGGACGGCAGATTGGCGTTCAGCCCGCCGAGAACCAGCAGATTGCCGTTCATTTCCGGCGCATTGAACTCCGTGTCGCCCAGATGGTCAAAAATCGCGTCGCCGATGAAGGACTCCGGCGGCTGCGTGTCCTTATTCAACACGGTGATGCCAAACTGCTTGATGTTCTCCTGAAACGCCGGGTCATCCAAGTCCGTATTGTCCCATATGCCAGCGCCGATTTCTTTCGCCAGCCGCTCCAGCGCCGAGTCCTTGCCCTGTGGTGTCTGGTTCTTGTTGATGGTGTTCAGTGTGTTCAGCGCACTCATGTTGTTTTCCACAATCATGGCCGCCGATGCTGTACCCGCCCAAATGATGCTGCATAAGAGCAGGAAAATGGTGCTCCATCGTGCGATTCGCTTCATGCTTCTTCCTCCTTGCTGATAGCTTCCGCGGGCTTTTTCCCATAGAAAACGCCCCTTCTGGTTTCAGTATACCATCGGCAAGCGCTGTTCGCCACCGCCATTCAATGGATTAATTGGACGTTTCCCTGCCCTTTTCCTGCTGAAAATTCCTGCATTCACGCAGATTTCCCGTCAATTCGCGCATGTTTTCCGCCGAATGTACCTTTCCAAGGCAGGAAATATCGGTTGCCAAGGATGGCAAAGTGCATCTTTCCAACATACGAAAAAAAGGCGAACCGGTTTTGAAGCCGATTCGCCCGTGGATTTGTCCAAACTTGGATGGAATTACTTGGCGATGGTGCAGTGCATGAAGTACTTGTAGCCCAGCGGGTTGGAGAAGAAGCCCTGCACGGAGTCGTCGAGCATGTAGATGTCGGTGTAGTAGTACAGCGGCACGATGCAGCCGGTATCCATCAGCATATCTTCCGCGATGTGCATCATGGCATAACGGTTCGCGCTGTCGGTGCAGCTCTTGATAGCAGAAATCAGCACGTCATAGGTTTCCGCCCAAGTGCCGTTCTCCACCTTCACGTCGTAGCCGTAGGGGGTCAGGTCGAGGTTGTAGATCTTCAGATCCGCATTCGCGCCCTTGCCGAACTGCACGTCGTTGTTGCCGGAGCCGGTCACCCACATGTCGAGGAAGCAGATCGGGTCGTTGTAGTCGGCAATCCAGCCATTGCGGGCAATGGAGTAGTCGCCGGACTTACGGGTGTTCAGGAAGGTGTTCCATTCCTGGTTGGTCAGGTTCATGGTGATGCCGACCGCAGAAACCGCGCTCTGGAGGTATTCGCCAATCGCCTTGTGGGCTTCGGAGGTGTTGTAGAGGTAGGTCAGGGACGGGAAGTTGGTGAAGACGCCGTTCTCCTCGTCGTAGGTGTAGTACTTCTTCAGGGTCTCAACCGCCTTGTCGAAGTTCGCCATGTAGACGTCTTCGTCGTCGGTCACGTCGTAGTAGCCGGTGATGCCTTCCACATGGCCCGCGTTCTTGTAGAACTCAGAGCCGTCCGCATCGGTCATGCCCATCGGAACGAAGCTGGACGCAGGCACCTGACCCGCCTGACCGATTTCTTCAACGATGTAGTTGCGGTCGAACAGCAGGCCAATCGCCCGACGGACTTCTGCGCGCGCCGCTTCCGCTTCTTCGGGGGTCATGTTCGCGAGCACGTCAGCGGGCAGGATTTCTTCGTTGATGTTCCAGCAGACATAGTAGGTACCAATCTGGCCGGCAATAACGAATTCCGTCGGATACTGTTCCTTCAGGGAAGCGATTTCAGAGGTGGGAACGTCGTCGATCAGCTGCCAGTCGCCCTTCTGGAAGTTCGCCAGCATGTTGTTCGCGTCGTCGGAGAGGTAGAAGTCCAGCTCGTCCATCGTGACCTTGTCCACCGCATGATAGTAGGGGTTCTTGGTCAGGGTGATCTTGCTGTTGTGTTCCCACGCGGTCATGGTGTACGGGCCATTGCCGATGTAGGTGGAAGGATCGGTCGCCCACGCTTCGTTGGCGACGACGTCCTCACGCACGGGCATGTACGCCGGGAAGGCGAGCAGCTCGTTCCAGTAGGCAACGGGGTTGTTCAGGGTAACGGTCAGGGTCTTGTTGTCCACGGCGGTCACAGCGAGGTTTTCCGCCTTGGGGTCGGAGCCGTCCGCAGTGTAGCCCTTGATGACTTCAAACATGTAGCCATAGTCCGCGCCCAGCTCGGAGGAAGCAGCGCGCTTCCACGCGAACTCGAAGTCCTTGGCGGTCAAATCCTTGCCGTCGGACCACTTCAGGCCGTCAACGAGCGTGTAGGTGTACGTCACCGTGCCGTCGTCATTGACCACCGGATCCGGCAGTTCCACCGCGCAGTCCGGCAGGATTTCCAGCTTGCCGTCGTCGGTCTGCGCCCAAGTGGACAGACCTGCGAACAGGTGAGCGACCATCGTCGCGCCGTCCACAGCGGAGTTCAGCGCCGGGTCAAGCGTATCAGGCTCGGACGCGATGCAGACAGCCATGTACGTCTTGCCGTCTTCGGCGACAGCGCACAGGGTGCAGGTCACCATCATTGCGATGGCGAGCAGGAGAGCAGTCAGCTTCTTCATGAAAAAACCTCCCTTAATATTCTGTGACAGCCTTGCTTTTCGTAGACTGTCTGTATCAAAAATGCGTAAAGCGCATCCTTGAAGCATGGATTTCGCGCCTGCGGGCGCGACCAAAGGGCTTTGCGGTCGCCCTTTGGAAACCTTCGCAGCGCACACGCCTGTTTATTGAGCTGTTCCGCAGCTTTTTCGCGGATAAACACGCGGGCACACTATGCCAGTGTCACCAACTCAATCGCGAAAAGGGTGTCGAGAGGGTCGAAGACCCTTCGCGGGTGCAGGGCAGAGCCCTGCCGGAGTCCAGAGGCAGAGCCTCTGGCGCTTCCCCTCACCCTAACTCCTTCACCCGGTGGCAGGCGACGAAGTGCCCCTTCTCGACTTCGTTGAAGGGCGGCATCGACTGCGCGCAGGCTTCGGTGGCGTAGGGGCAGCGCGTGCGGAACGGACAGCCCGACGGCGCGTTCAGGGGACTTGGAATGTCGCCGGAGAGGACAATGCGCTTGTTTGCGCGCGCCGCCTTCGGGTCAGGCAGTGGAACGGCGGACAAAAGCGACTTGGAGTACGGGTGCAGCGGGTGATTGTAGATTTCCTCCGCCGACGCCAGCTCCACCATCTTGCCCAGATACATCACGGCGATTCTGTCCGAAATATGCCGTACAACCAGCAGGTCATGCGCAATGAACAGGTACGTCAGCCCCAGCCGATCCTGCAAATCATCAAACATGTTGATGACCTGCGCCTGAATCGACACGTCCAGTGCAGACACAGGTTCGTCGGCGATAATCAGTTCCGGATTCATGATGACCGCGCGGGCGACGCCGATGCGCTGGCGCTGACCGCCGGAGAATTCATGCGGATAGCGGCCCGCGTGTTCGCGAACCAGACCGACCATTTCCAGCACCTTGTAGACCTTTTCGTCCACAACCGCCTTGTTCGTTTCGCCGCGGATGGACAGACCTTCCGCAATGATTTCGTAGACCGTCATTCGGGGGTCGAGCGAAGCAATCGGGTCTTGGAAAATCATCTGAATCTGCGTCGTGAAGCGCTGGCGCTTGGCGATGTTCTTCTCGTAGGCGTATTCGCGCTTCACTTCGTCGAGCTTGTCCGCGGGTGTGGTTTTGAGGATTTCAGCGTACTTTGCGTCCACCTCGTCTGCCATCGCGTTGGCGTAGATTTTGTCGCACTTTTCGTGGTCGAATCGCGCCTTGCGGATTTCCTCGCGGTTCTGGGCGATGATGCGCTTCAGTTCTTCCTTGCGCGCAGGGTCGGCCTTCTTCATTTCCGCCTTCGCCGCGGCAATCGCGTCCTTGTAGCTCTTCACGCCCGCGGCGATGCGCTTGCCCTTGAAGTAGATGTTGCCGGACGTAATGTCATAGAGCTTGATGATGGAGCGGCCGGTCGTGGTCTTGCCGCAGCCGGATTCGCCGACCAGCCCGAAGACCTCGCCCTTCTTGATGTCGAAGGAAACGTCATCGACCGCCTTGTTCGTTCCGAAATACTGACAAAGATGCTCTACCTTCAGCAATACTTCCTGCTCAGCCATTGGACGTCACCTCCGCTCTCTGCTTCATTTTCTCAATGCGGTTGACGACGGCCTTGGGCGGGTCAACCTTGGGCGCCTTGGGATGCAGCAGCCACGTTGCCGCCCAGTGTGTCTCGCTGATGGGGAATTCCGGCGGCTGCTTCTCGAAGTCGATTTGCAGCGCGTACTGGTTGCGCTTGGCGAACGCGTCGCCCTTGGGCGGGAAGCGCATGTCCGGCGGCGTGCCGGGAATCGCCTCCAAGCGATCCTTGCTGTCCAGATCGGGCATGGAGGAAAGCAGCGCCCACGTGTACGGATGCGCCGGCTCGTAGAAGATTTCGCGGCTCGTGCCGTATTCGACCACCTTGCCCGCGTACATCACCGCGATCCGGTCGGCCATGTTCGCCACAACGCCAAGGTCATGGGTAATAAAGATGATGGAGAGATTGCGTTCCTTCTTCAGCTTGTTAATCAGCTCCAGAATCTGCGCCTGAATGGTCACGTCCAGCGCCGTCGTCGGCTCATCGCAGATCAGGATGTCCGGGTTTGCCGCCAGCGCGATAGCAATTACGATGCGCTGACGCATACCGCCGGAGAACTCGAACGGGTACTGGCGATAGCGCTTGCGCGGCTCGGAAATTCCGACCTCCGCCATCAGCTTGAGTGCCTTGTTCTTGGCGGCCTGCTTGGTGATGCGGCAAACCATGCCGGAAGCGTTTTCCTGAAGGTAATCGACGACCTTCTCCGTCTTGCGGCGCTTGTCTTCCTTCGGCTCCGTTGCCACGCGCTCCTCATAGTGCGCCTTGAGGCTGCGCATGAGGGTCAGCACGTTCTCCTTCACCAAATCGAAATCGACCGTCGTTTCCAGCGCAACCTTGTACGCCTTGCCCTTTGCCGCCTTGCGTTCGGCGCGGGCGAGCTCGCGATTGTACTTGGCTTCCTTCTTGCCGTTTGTGCGCTTGCCCTCGTAGAAGGTGCGGTAGTACGCCTTCATGCTGCCGGTAAAGGTGCAGGCGGCGGAGTCCTTCACAATGTCCAGCGGGTCGATGGACGCGTCCACCGCCTTGCACAGGGCGTCCGCCGTCTCCTTGAAGGCTTCGATGGAGCTGTTTTCCAGCTTGTCAATGCCCTTCGTGAGCGCGTCAAGGGCTTCGCGGCGCTTCTGGGTGTACTTGGCGTCCGCCTTGGTGATGCCCGTCGTCGCCAAATCGTTGAAGGCATTCAGGAAGTTCTTGTCCAGATATGCGCGATAGAACGCATTCTGCTGTGCCACCGTACCCGTCGGGGCAGCGCCCTGCCCGAAGGTCTTGAAGTAGCCCATCGCAAAGAAGTCAGGTTCTTCCTCCTTCCCGCGGTCAAGCGCCTTGGTCAGGATGCCCTGCAAATTCGTCAGCTTTTTGCGCAGGTCTTCCGTGTCGTTCATGCGGAAGTTCGTATTCTCCACGACCGCCGCCTGCTCCTCCGCCGGAACGACGAAGGGGTCAATGCTGTTGCGAGCGAAGTCGCGCACCTGACGGATGGTCGGCTTCTCGCTGTCTTTCAGCGCGTTCTTCTCAATCAGGAAGAGCAGATGCTCGATGTCGTCCTGCGCGTCCTGCGCATGCTCATGCGCGGCATTGTACGCCTGCTGCATCTTCGTGTGCGCCATTTCAAACTTGCGGAACTGCCCGACGCTTTCCTTGACCTGCGCCTGCTTCTCCGGGTTCGCATCCGTCATGTACTGTTCCAGTAGCTTCAACTTGCCGCTGAAATTCTGGCGGCAGGAGCGCTGACGAGCCTTGCCTTTGAGGAGCATGGCTTCCGTCAGTTGCTTGCCGATACGCATGATGGGGTTCAGGGATGACAGCGGGTCTTGGAAGATCATCGCGATTTTGTCGCCGCGCAGACGATAGAAGTCGTCTTCGCGAATCTTCAGCAAATCCTGACCGTCATAGAGGATTTCGCCGCCCTCGACGATGGCATTGCCTGCGAGGATGCCCAGAATCGCCTTGCTGGTGACAGACTTGCCGGAACCGGATTCACCGACGATCGCCAGCGTTTCGCCCTTGTGCAGGTCAAAGCTGATGTCACGGACAGCCTGCACCTTGCCGCCCGTGGTGCGGAAGGATACGCGCAGATTGCGCACTTGCAGCTTCTTTTCTTTCTGTTCCATGTTACTCAGCACCTCTCAAAGACGGGTTAAAGGCATCGCGCAGACCATTGCCGAACAGGTTGAAGGAAATTTCCAGCAGCGCGATAAACAGGGCAGGGAAGAGGATGATGTACGGGTCGGTGGACAGGTAATTCTTGCCGTTGGCGAGCATCGTGCCGACGCTGGTCATGGTCGAAGATTCGAGGTTGACGATGCCGAGGTACGTCAGGCTTGATTCGGAGAAGATGACACCCGGAATCACCAGCACGGAACCTGTGATAATCGTACCCAGCGAGTTCGGGAAGATGTGCTTGAACATCAAGCGATAGTCGCTTGCGCCCAGCGTGCGCGCAGCGAGGATGTACTCCTGTCCCTTGAAGCGGTAGAACTGCATACGCACGCGCTGCGCCATGCCAATCCAGCCCGTCAGGATGAAGGCGAATATCAGCGACCAGACCGGACCGACCGTCTTCGCCAAGTGCAGCTGGAACAGCGTCGTCACGACCATGAACGGCACGCCGCTCAGGACGTCGGCAATACGATCCATCGTCAGGTCAACCCAGCCGCCGTAGTAGCCCTGCATGGCGCCGTAGAACGTGCCGATGACGAGGTTGATGAGGGAGATGGAAATCGCCAGCAGGAAGGAGAACCGTGCGCCAGCCGCCAGACGGGTGAAGATGTCCTGACCCGTGGCATTCGTGCCGAAGACAAACGCCGGCTCAAAGCCGTAGCGATACTGGAAGTAATTGTACTTGTCCACGCGGACGACATACGACTTGCTCTCGGACGTACCGGTCACGCGGGCATACGCCAGCGGCTTTTCCGGGTCATTGTCCGCCGCGATGCGCAGCGAATGGTAGGACGTGTCCGACACGGTCGTCGTGCGATAGATGGGGT
>OMFM01000414.1_pt1 | contig 18785 bp, 10 predicted proteins | sample 1645661 | NCBI WGS metagenome assembly OMFM01 (sample SAMEA103958128, study PRJEB25191) | human gut metagenome | reverse complement strand
TCTTAACTCCTCAGCGACCGTAGGGAGCGATAACTCCTTTAACTCCTTTAACTTCCCCATTTGCGAAAGTTGAGTCAGGTACAAGGGGGCGTTTCTTCAAGATGAAATGCCCCTTTTATCTTAATATTTTTCAAAACGAAGAAAAAGATAAACAATAGATAATCAGTTACTTATGCTCTTTTTGTTGCTTCGTGAAGCCACTTTTTTACCCACAGCCGAATAGCGAAACGATAAAAAGAGTAAATTTGCAAGCGAAAACTTAAATTTATAATTAAAGAACTATGCTCTTTATTTCACGTTATTCAAAAAAGTACAAAGTATGAATACATTGAAACAAACTCTTTTTTTATTGCTCATTCTCGTATTTTCGGGAGTGAGCAAAACTATTGCCCAATCCACTGGCGTGTATGTAGGTGGACATATCCGACGTGAACGTCCCGGTACCATCGAGAAATTACGCAATTCTGGTTTCACATACATCATTCTCTTCAATATCAACGTTGAGCCCGATGGTACACTGACTACAGATGGCGAGACGATATGCAAAGATGGAAAGTATGTGTTTGGTAACACGCAACCCAACTATGTCTCTGACATAAAAAAACTAAAACAGGCACCAACAACCATCAGTAGAATAGAAATATGTATAGGTGGTTGGGGTAACAAGTCTTTTAGTCGCATCAAGGAACTTATTAATAGTCATGGTGTAGGAAGTAGTACCATCTTGTATAAGAATTTTAAAGCGCTTAAAAATGCCATTCCAGAGATTGATGCTGTAAACAACGATGATGAGCATTGCTACGATGTCGCAACGGCTGTTAAATTCCACCAGATGATGTATGAATTGGGGTATAAAACAACTGTCGCGCCATATACGAACCGTAGTTTTTGGGAAAATCTTGTTTCTCAGTTGGGCGATAGATGTGATAGGGTACTTATACAGTGTTATGATGGCGGAGCAGGAAACAATCCATCCGACTGGCATTTAGGTAACAGAGCTGTCCATGCAGGAAGAATGAATTACCAAGAAGGTGGTGTAGATGCATGCATAGCTCAGATGGAGTCATGGAAGAAAAATAATGGAGTGAGCGGAGGTTTTATTTGGCTTTATAACGATGAAACATGGAATCTTAATCAGTGGGCAACGAGGATGCTACGTGTGTTTGGTACCGAAAAGTGCGATGACAATATAGCAAGTCTTTATGCAGATTCCGACTATCGTGGTTATTCAAAATCATTGGGCGAGGGTAGCTACACTCAGGCAGACCTCGCCATGTATGGCATTAGTGCTAAGGATATATCATCGTTGAAGGTCACAAAAGGCTTCAAGATTACACTCTATGAGAATGCTGATTTCACTGGTAATTCAAAGAGTTGGACAACAGACGCTTCTTTTGTTGGTGGGGATTGGAACGATAAGGCTTGTTCGGTGCGAATCGAACCAAATGGTAAGAGCGGTCTATCGGGTAACTTCAAAATCATGAACCGCAACAGTGGTAAGTATCTTGACTTGACTGATAACAAGACTGATAACCATACCGCAATCGTTCAGTTTGCTGACGAGGGTGTAGATGCCTCTCAGACGTGGACATTTACAGAGGTGATGAACGGTAAGGGTGTCTACTCCATCTGCTCCTATGGTAATAAGAAGCGAGGTATGGATGTCGTTGATTCTTCTAAGAAAAACGAAGCTCAGGTGCAACTATACGACTATTTGGGTAATCCTCATCAACAGTTTATTCTCTACGACTGTGGTGAAGGCTATTATCAACTTGTAGCTCGTAACAGTGGTAAAGTGGTAGAGATTCCACAATCAAGCAAAGAAAATGGTGAATGGATAAAAATCTACGACAACAATGGCACCCACACACAACAGTGGGCCGTGGTTGAGAACCGATGCAACGAGGCTCCTGCAGTTACATTGTATACCGATAGAGACTATAAGGGTAAAGCTGTGACCCTTTCTAAAGGCCAATATAACCTCAGTCAAATGGGGCTTTACAATCTGAAGGACAATGATATGAGTTCTTTGAAGGTCACTCCTGGTTTCAAGGTTACAATCTATGCGGATGACAATTTCCAAGGCACAAGTAAGTCATACATAGCCTCTGAGAGTTTCGTTGGTGCAGACTGGAATGATAAGATGTCTTCGTTGACGGTTGAGGCATACCACGAGTTACAAGTAACCTATCAGATTGGTGACGCCTCAGAAGCCGTCACTTCTGGAGTCAGTACTGAAGGCAGTCTTGCCACACTTCTTGGAGGCGAAGACAACGCCATGAAAGTTACGCAACTTAGCGTGAAAGGCTATCTTAATGATCAAGACATCATTACGCTGCAGCGGATGGCGGGACACACTCAGGGAAAAGGCAGTCTGAAATCGCTCAATCTTTCGGAAGCCACTTTTACGAAGACAGGCAAGAAAGTGCCCGACAACATGTAAGAATCTGCAGCAAGTAGACCTCAGCAACATGACCGAGATAGGACAGTGGGCGTTCCAAAACTGCGCTCTTACCGAGATTTCTATCCCTGCCACTGTCACCAGAATCGAAAAAGGCGCCTTTGCCGGCAATACTACGGTGACAAAGGTTACCGTGAGTAGTACACAGATCGACGCTCGGAGTTATGATGGCGAAGACAACATCTTCTCTGGAATGGATCCCAACAATGTGCAGGTTGTATTTAAGGATGCCGCTGAGTATAATTACAAGAACTATCGCAACGACATCAAAGATGGCAATAATGTTTATAAGAACGCATTTATGTTTCTTCTCACCAAGACTCTCGACGAGAATTCTACCGACTATACGGTCGTAGCCCAGCGCCATGCCGACGTCCGCCTCAAACGCACATTTAAGGAAGGTTGGAATACGCTCGTGCTGCCTTTTGGTGCTCGCTATTTAGAAGGAGATACTGAAGCAGACGACTGTTCGCGTATTTTCCAGAAAGCCCTCAATGCATCTAATACCGAGGGTTTTATGATTGCTGCCTATCGTGGTTTGGCAAAGAATGAGGCACAGCCCGACAACAGTACCTTCTATTTCCTGAAGTACGCCAACTACGACAAAGATCCGCTCGATGAGTTTGAGCCTCTCCTCATCAGAATGACGCTGAAAGACATCAACGACGCCAATGGAGTCTATATTTTCAAGAATGTCGAACTCAATTTCGATGGCGACTTCAAGGATCCCAACAACGACAAGATCAAGATATACAAAGAATACACAGCAGCAGAAGCGAAAGAACGTATGGGAAAAAGGGAAAATGGCGATTATTTCGACGGCAGCTATGATCAAACCGCCAACGACAAGTTCAAGAATTGCAGCTACGATGATTTCTATTTCACAGGAACGCTGTATCAGCAGCAGGGCACGGCTTCTGAAGGCTCAGCTTTCATCGCTCCTGGCGACTACATCATTCAGAACAATACCTTCGTGAAGTGTCGTGCAGACAAGAAGTACGGACTCAAGGGATTCCGTGGTTATTTCAAGCAGAAGAAGAAGCCATCAGGTGAAACACCAGGTGAAACATCAGGTGAAACATCACCTGCCAAGGGCAATATCGGCATCTGTCTCGTTGACAGCAATGGCGTAGTTTCTTCCATTCATCAGGTGGACGGAGTATCGCTTACGTCAGCATCCGTTGCTCCTGTCGCAGTCTACAACCTCAGTGGCCAGAAGGTTGGCAATTCTCTTTCCACTCTTGCCAAGGGTGTTTACATCGTTAATGGCAAGAAATTCGTTAAAAAGTAAATCATTGCAATCATGAAGAAGAAATATCAACAACCTCTCATAAAAGTTCAAATTGTAGAAGGTGAACCTCTGTTGAATGGAGGCTCCGTAGTCACCTACCAAGGCGAAACGCAGGACACGTTGGGTTCCGACACCGATTCTGGCGGTACGGAAGGTGAAGACGGCACTGTGTGGGGCGATGCTAAGCCTTATAACCCCTGGACATCTTGGGATTAAGGTTTATTGTAAGCAAAATGCGAGATTGAAGAATTCACTCAATCCCGCATTTTATTTTTTTTGCTGTTGAATTTAAATCGCTAACTACTCAGTACCTCTATTGAAAACTTTGAATAGAAAAGCCTCGAAAAAATGAAAGCGGCTTCGATAGTCAATGAAGCCTATTTCGTAGAGCAATGAAAGCGGCTTCGTAAGCAGTTGAAGCCTATTGATTTGTGGTTTAACGATTTTAGCGCTCCACCATCTGCTGCAACTCACTGAGGGAGGTTGCCACTTCGATGTAGTCGTGCCAGTTGCCACGAATCATGCCTTGCGAAGCCATGTCGTCGAGGAGGGCAATGGTGGAGTTCCAGAAGCCCTTCATGTTGTAGAGAATCACCTTTTTGCTGTGATAGCCGATGGTGTGGGAGGCTGCAACGGTGAATATCTCGTCGAGGGTGCCGATGCCGCCAGGGAGCGCCACGATGATGTCGCTCTGAGAGAGCAGCAAGTCCTTGCGGTCGCTGAGATTGTCGCAGGGAATCTCTACGTCGAGGTCGGGAAAAGTCTTGCCGCCTCGCTCTACGATGGTGGGAACTACGCCTATGGCTCTGCCGCCATGTGCCTTGACTGCCTTGCCGATGGTGTTCATCAGGCCGATGTTGCAGCCGCCGAAAACTAAGTCGTGCCCTTGCTCTGCCATCCACTTGCCCATCTCCTCTGTGAGACGGAAGTAGTCGCTGTCAATATGGGCGTTAGCTGAACAGAATACTGCTATTTTCATTGTTATTATGTTTTTTATGTTTTGCCGAGTGCAGGATATCTTATGCAAAGTTAAATAAAAACTTTGGATTTGATTTCTTTTTCTGACTATTATTTCTTACTTTTGCAAACAATATAACTAATCTACCATTGCACAGATGACTAAAAACAGAATAATAAGATATTTTTTGATGTGGATTTGTTGTTTGTTGAGCCACGTCGCTGAGGCTGTGCCGACCCTTCAGGACGGCAGGGCTTGGGCGAAGCAGGGCGTTACAGAGAGAAGGCTCAACGAGCTCGACGGACTGGCGCACCATCACGCAACGGGTCTCGTGCAGGATAGACAGGGAATGATCTGGGTGGCAACATGGAACGGACTGAGCCGATACGACGGCTATCGCTTCGTGTCGTTCAAGCCGAAGGCGGGCGATGGATGCTCGATGGGCGTGAACCGCATCAAGGATATTCGTATTCGCGATCCTTATATATATTGTAATGCGGAAGGCTACTGCTTTGTCTTCGATATTCGCACGGGGCGGTTTGATGACAGCCATCTCTCCTGGAACAAGGCGCTGCGCAAATGGGGCTTCTCCGGTCTGGGAACGAAACGGCTGAAGACAGCCGACGGAGTGGAGTGGGCAGTGGACTCTCTGGGCGTGAGGATGAGCTACCGCAAGCCGTGTTATGCTACGTGGCTGTTGAGGCAACCAGGATGTCAGGTGAGGGCACTCTTCCGCGACCGCGAGGGACGGATATGGGTGTGCTCGCGCGACGATGCCTCTGTGAGAATCTACGACGCCAATCTGAATCTTTTGGGATTTCTTGGAGCCGACGGCCGACTGCATGGCGGAAAGACTCCTTTCCGGTCGGCTGTGTACACGATGTTGCAAGACGAGGACGGCAGCCTATGGTTGGGATGCAAACCTGGTGGACTGTTGCATCTGTCGCCCCGTGCCGACGGCAGCTACGACATCAGCCGAATAGCGCTTGTAATCCGTGGTAGGGAGAAAGAACATCATGTTTACTCAATGCAGAAAGACCGATGGGGCAGACTGTGGGTGTCAACGCTGAACCATGGACTGTTCTGTTTTACCCGTACGGGAAAGAGTTGGAGGTGTCAGCCCATCGTCCTCTCTCATGACGACAAGACAGGCAAGTACTTGGGGGTGCGAATGATATATATCAGCCATCGTGACGAGCTGCTGGCGGGCACAACGCTTGGACTTTTCGCCACGAAGCTTACTGCCGCCAATCCAGCCTCGCTGCGCTTTATCCAGCATGAGCGTGAGGGCGGAAGAGACGGCAGCCTGAGTTGCTCTGCCGTCATGTTTATGGCTGAGGACAGAGCCAACAGACTCTATATCTGCACCGAGGGCAGCGGACTGAACATGGTGGATCCCGGCATTTCGCTGCTCAGCAAAGATGTGGACTTCAGACACTTCGACAGGCGCGATTTGCCGGAGGACTTCCTCTTGTCGGCTTTCGCGTATGGACAATATATGTGGTTTGTGGGCACCAACGATTTGACGGGCGTGGACGTGGAACATGGACTATCGCTCTATTTCAACCACCGCACATGGACCGATGAGCTGATTTTCTCGGATGCGCAGCCCCTGAGATGGAAAGGAGGCAAATGGCTCATGGGACTGATGGACGGTCTGGTGCTGATGGATATGGACCGGCTGACGAAGCGCACCAAGGCGCCGCGCATCGTACTGACAAGGGTGTCGGTGGAAGAAGGCGAGATGATGGAGGCGGTGAGCGCCCACGACACGATCTGCCTCGATGAGACAGAGCGCAATGTGAAGATTGAGTTTGCTGCCATCGACTATGCCAACACCCAGTCGATAAGCTATAGATTCCAGTTGGACGGCGGTGTATGGAATACGTTAGAGAACAGCCACACGGTGACGCTGCTCAACCTTTCGCCCGGTACGCACACGTTGCGGGTGGAGTCGAAACTGCCCACAGGACAATGGGCGGGCAATGTGAAAGTGGTGACAATCTTCGTGAGACCAACCATCTGGCAGACTACTACCGCCAAGGTGCTGTATGTGCTGCTGGCGCTGTTGTTTATCTATACTGTGGTGTACGTGACGAGGACTATTCGCGCCTCCCACCGAAAGCAGAGGGAACTCTTGGGGCAGTATCTCGACCTGATGGAGAAATACGACAAGGAGAAACACCTCGTCGTGGCTGTCAAGGATGCTGGGGCAGACAAAACTGCTGTTGAGGTGGTAGACAAGGCTGCTGAGGAAACGGTTGTTGCCGACGGCCAACAGCCCTTGCAAGCCGACAGCCGCAGCGTAGGCGAGGAGAGCCTGAACGAGGAAGACCAGCGCTTCATGCAATGCGTGGTGGAGTTCGTGGAACAGCACATCGACAATTCCGACCTCAGTGTGACCGAGCTGGCAGCCAAGCTGAACGTCAGCAAGTCGGGACTGAACCGCAAACTGAAGAGCCTGTTGGGTGTGGCGCCCAAGGAGTTTATCAACAAGGCACGCATGAACCGTGCCGTGGCGCTGTTGCATCACAGCGACCTTCCTGTGAAGGAAATCGCCTATCGCTGCGGTTTCTGCGATCAAAACTACTTTGGCAAATGTTTCAAGGCTGCTATGGGCGTAAGTCCGTCTGAATATAGGCAGAAAAACGGGCTTTGAAACGTTTTTACCGAACTTTTGGGACGTTTTTACCACTCATGTCGGGGGAATTTGGCTACTTTTGCCCCCGACATTCTACTTCAAATATTTAAAAACTAATAGTAAAAACCTATGAGAAAAGTAGCGATTATTTTTATGAAGAAGTGTTCGGTACTATTGCTGATGCTTCTTTTCCCGTTAGGAGTGCTGGCGCAAAGCGTCACCGTTAGCGGACAAGTAACTGACGAGGCTGGTGAACCAATTATTGGCGCAAGCGTAAGGATTCCCGGCACTTCGGTGGGAGTAGTGACCGATATGGACGGTAATTACTCTATCTCTGTTCCGAAAGGAAAACAACTCGAAATCACTTATGTGGGTTACAAGAAGGAAGTGATCATTGCCAAGGAAGGCAAGATGACTGTCCAGTTGAAGGAAGATTCCAACATGCTTAACGAAGTGGTGGCTATCGGATACGGAACCGTAAAGCGCAAGGACGTGACGGGTTCGGTTTCTTCGGTAGGCAACACAGAACTCGTGTCGGTGCCTGTGGCTTCGCCTGTTGAGGCCATGCAGGGTAAGCTGGCTGGTGTGCGCGTCACCATGCCTGAGGGCAACCCCGACGCCGAGGTCATCATCCGCGTGCGTGGTGGTGGTTCTATCACCCGCGACAACACACCTCTTTATATAGTAGACGGTTTCCCCGTCAGCAGCATCTCCGACATTCCTACCAGCGACATCGAGAGCATCGACGTGCTGAAGGATGCTTCCTCTACCGCCATCTATGGTAGCCGTGGTTCCAACGGTATCGTGCTTGTAACCACCAAGAGTGGTAAGGCTGGTAAGGTGACTGTGAACTACAATGCCTATGTGGGCTTCAAGAAGGCTGAGGACAAGGTAGACGTGTTGGGAGTGGAAGACTATCTGAAGTGGCAGTACGAATTGTCGAGTCTCTCTACTGGTGCCAATGCCGGTAAGTACCAGCAGGTACTCGGCGGATGGGACAACATACCCAACATTATGAACTCGATGAAGACTACAGACTGGCAGGACGAGGTGTACGGACGCACCGGCAACGTGTTCAGCCATAATGTCAACATCTCGGGAGGTTCGGAGAAGTTGCGCTTCACAGCAGGATACAACTACATGAAGGAGAAAGCCATCCTGCTCACCTCTGACTTCTATCGCAGCAACCTGAACTTCAAACTCAACTATGAGCCCAACAAGAAGACCAAACTCGAGTTCTCTACCCGTTACTCACGCACCAAGGTGAATGGCGACGGACAGAGCGACGCTACCGGCGACCAGAACTCTGTGCCTTCAGGCTCTTTCGGCCGTATCCGACATGCTGTGGTGCAGTCGCCTCTGACGGGCTCAGGAAGCCTTCTCTTCGATGAGAGCAACATTGACGACGGACTGGAAGACCCAATCACAGCCCTCAACGACAACTACAAGAAACGTGTTCGTGAGAACTTCAACATGAACGGAGCTTTCACATGGAAGATATTGCCCGAGCTTACTTTCCGCACAGACGTAGGTCTCGACATCTACAACAACGACTTCCGTTACTTCTCCGGCTCTACTACCTATGAGTCGCAGAACAACACCCTGGCAGAATACAAGAACATGCCGCTTACTACACGTACCCAGGTGAACCGCCGCACCGTGCGCAACTCCAACACTCTGCAGTACGACTTCTCTAAGATTCTGCCCAAGGCTCACAGCCTGAACCTCATGGTGGGACAGGAGAGCATCGTAAGCCGTGAGACACTGGCAACGACACGCATAGAGGGATTCCCTTCATTCTACGATGCCGACATGGCTTTCCACCTCTCTGCACAGGGCACTCCTACACGTGCCAACGAGTTCTACTATCCCGACGACAAGATGGTGTCGTTCTTCGGACGTGCCAACTACAGTTTCTTGGACCGCTATCTGCTTACCGCCACTCTGCGTGCCGATGGTTCAAGCAAGTTCTCTAAGGACAACCGCTGGGGCTACTTCCCATCAGTGGCAGCCGGATGGCGCATTATCGAGGAGCCTTGGATGAAGTCGACACAAGACTGGCTGAGCAACCTGAAGTTGCGCTTGAGCTACGGTGTGTCGGGTAACAACAACATTCCTTCTGGACAGACCAGCCGTACCTATTCTATCAAGGAGAGCTCTTGGCTGCACCTGCAGAACTCATGGCTCACTACGGGCAACGCAATGAGCAACCCCGACCTGAAGTGGGAAACAACACACTCGCTCAACCTGGGTATTGACTTCGGTTTCTTCAACAACAAGCTCAACGGTTCGTTCGAGGTGTACAAGAACAACGTGAAAGACCTGCTCATGGAGATGCAGATCACAGGTAGCGGCTACAACACACAGTACCAGAACGTGGGCGAGACCAAGAACTCTGGTTTCGAGTTGACATTGAACTACGATGCCATCAACACCAAGAACTACGGTCTGAACTTCTCGTTCACACTCGGTCATAACACCAATGAGGTAGTGAGCCTCGGAAGCATGGACTCATACTCTAAGCCTTCTTACTGGGCAAGTACAGAAATTGGCTCCGACTACTTAGTGAAGCCAGGAAAGCCTGTAGGAACCATCGTCGGTTACAAGCTGGCAGGAACAGGACGCTACGAGGTGGACGACTTCGAGGGCTACGATGCTGCCGCAGGACAGTGGAAGTTGAAGGAAGGTGTGGCTGATGCCAGCGGTATTGTGGGCACAGTACGCCCTGGTACCATGAAACTCCTCGACAAGGACGGTTCAGGAACCATCAACGATGACGACAAGTTCGAGATCGGCGACGCCAACGCATGGGCTATAGGTGGATTCTCTATCGGTGCACGTGCCTACGGATTCGACTTCAACGCCGACTTCTCTTACAGCATCGGCAACGATGTTTACAATGCTGACAAGATAGACCAGACCTCTACACGTGGCGGTATCTGGCGCAACCTCAACACCACGATGGCAAGCGGCAAGCGCTGGACCAACGTAGACGAGAACGGCAACTTCATCAACGATGCAGCCAAGCTCGCCGAGATGAACAAGAACACCACTATGTGGTCGCCTTACACAACAAAGGCTGTGCTCACCGACTGGGCTATCGAGGACGGATCATTCCTCCGCCTCTCTACACTTACCTTGGGCTACACACTGCCTAAGACATGGATGCAGAAAATCTATGTTCAGAACCTGCGTCTATACTTTACCGCTTCAAATCTTTTCTGTATCACCGGTTACAGTGGTATGGATCCAGAGGTGGACTGCTGCCGCAACGTGCTGGTTTGTCCAGGCGTAGACTACTCGGCTTATCCAAGAAGCCGCCAGTTCATCTTCGGTCTTAATCTTACATTCTAAAAAACACTTAAAGGAAACATCGTTATGAAAATAAAATATGTATTTACAGCCCTGTTGGCTGGCGCTACACTCATGTCGTGCAACGACTATTTAGACGTAGAAAGCGAGTCACAATACAACGACAAGGTGGTGTTCTCTAACACCCCGCTTGCCGAGAATACGGTCATCAGCATCTACAGCTGGTTTGCCGCCACCAATTCTCACCGTGCGCGCTACATGCCTTACTATGGTATGAATACCGATGCCGAGTGCTACTTCGACATGGCGCAGCCTTCGTCGGACAACAAGACCTCGCTCTGCACTTACAGCGCCTTCTCTGCCAACAACTGGATGGCTTCTGGAAAAGACCCTAACGCCTTCACAGGCTTCTTCAACGGCATTGAGGCTGCCAACTGCTGCATCGAGGGAATACGTGCCTATGGCAATCCTGAGAGCAATGCCGACATGGCTTATCTCTTAGGCGAGTCGCTCACCCTGCGTGCGCAGTACTACTATGACCTCATTCGTGCCTGGGGCGACGTGCCTGCCCGATTCACATCGGTGAAACAGAGCACCATCTACCTTCCCAAGTCAGACCGCGACGTCATCTACAAGCAGATTATTGCCGACCTGAAAGAGGCTGCAGGCTATCTGCCATGGCCAGGAAAGGCTGAGCGCACCAAGACGACAGAGCGAGTGAACAAGGCTTTTGCCTTGGGTCTGCGTGCACGCCTCATCCTCATGGCCGAGGGTTACAGCCAGCGTCCTACATCGCTCGACAATCCTACTACTTATGAGGTGCGCCGCAGCAACGATCCTGAGCTTACCAGCACAGCCCTGCTGCAGGAGGCTTACGACGACCTGAAACTCGTCATCAGAGAGAGTGGACTCGCACTCGACGCCACTTACGAGCAGTTCTGGAACGACCTCGCTACTGACGTCATCACCATCGAAGGCTCACACAAAGAGTCTATCTTCGAGATTCCATTCAACGACGGACGTGGACGATTCTTCTATCACTTTGGTGTTTACCACAAGTCGAAGAGCCCACACTTGACCAAGACCAACTATGGCGGACAGAACATTCCTGCTCCTACACTCTACTATGAGTACGACAATGCTGACCAGCGCCGCGACGTGAACTGCGTGCCTTACAAGTACGACAACGGCTACACAATGGCCAAGTTGGGTGACAACGATGCCTCTGCACCAAGCTTCAACTTCGGCAAGTACGACTATGAGCGCATGACACGCCAGGTGACTTCCAACGACGATGGTGTGAACCTGCCCGTGCTCCGCTACGCCGACATCCTGTTGATGGCAGCAGAGATTGCCAACGAGCTGGAAGGTCCTGATGCAGCCAAGCCTTACCTCAAGGAGGTTCGTAACCGCGCCTTTGCCGTAGCCGACCGCCCAGCAAACGTAGAGGCTTATGTCAACGCCATCAGCTCGAAGGCCGACATGCTGAAGGCCATCCAGAAGGAGCGCCTTCTCGAATTCCCTGGCGAGATGCTGCGTAAGCAGGACCTCATTCGCTGGAACTTGCTCGGAACAGCCGTAAGACAGACCGTGACCGACATGAGAGCGCTGCGCGACCGCACAGGCAAGTATGCTGACGTGCCTACAGTGGTTTACACACGCACCAATGCTGCTGGCAAGTTGGAGTACTATGGCTTGGCTAAGGGTGAGACAGCAGCTCCTGCTGGCGAAGGCTGGACACAACTCGACTACGACTTCGTGTCTGCCACAGTGAAGGACAACATGCTGGCCAACTATTTTGCCAACGATCCAGACTCCCGTCAGTACTGGCCTATATTTGACTCAGACATCAACGCGTCGAACAACGCATTGATCAACAACTACGGATATTAAAATAACTGAACTTTTGCATGTGGGGAAGTTAAGGGAAGTTAGTGACGTTAGAGGGAAGTTAAGGGACAAATGTCCTAAGTTTAAACTATAAGACTATTATTTCTTAACTTTCCGAACGACCGACGGGAGTGATAACAGCTTTAGCTTCTATCAATTTCCTCGCTTGCGAAACTTGAATTCAAATAATGAATTAACGGTAGGTTTTTAGTTATATATTAAAACAAAACGCAGGCCTCTCTGCCTCGTGAGAAGTGGAGAGGCTTTTTTCTTAAAATCTACTTTCGCAGGAATTGTTCCAGGGACAACAATTTTGTTCCAACAGCAATATTTCCCACATCAATAATTGTTCCAGCAACAATATTCTCAATATTTTTCAAACCACTTAAAAACCGGGAAACCTCATGAAGAAAGCAGTCTTTACTCTTATTTGCAGTCTTGCCTTTGCAGCAGGAGTTATGGCGCAGGATGCTCCGCTCGATGTCTCGAAGCGGGTGGCTGATTATCTGCTGAGCCATCACAACCACAACGTGTCAAAGGCACAGGACGGACACACTCACATCGACAGCTATTATCAAGAATGGAGATACGTGAATGGTGTGCTCGGAGTGGCAATGCTCAATCTTGCCGATGCGGCAGGTGAAAAGAAGTATGAGCAGTTTGTCAAAGAGAACTTTGACTTTTATTTCGAACCAAAAATACAGCGACAACTCAGGAAAGAATACGAATCGGGCGTGCGCGACAATGCGTGGCGCAGATTCTTCTCCATGTCGAGCCTTGATGACTGCGGAGCTATGGGCGCTGCCCTCTCCGAACTGGCACGACGATACAAAGACCAACGTTACGAGAATTATCTCGACAAGATAAGCCATTACATTCTTACTCAGCAGGGGCGTATTCCCGAAACAGGCATTTACTGCCGGGGAAGGGTGGGAGAGCGAACTCTCTGGCTCGACGACCTGTATATGTGTACTTCTTTCCTGGCTCATCAGGGAAGTCGCAAGGGTGCATCGTCCGACTTGTTGCAGAGAGCGGCAGAACAGGTATTGCTCTTCGACAGTCTGCTCTTCGACAACGACAAGCACCTCTATTGGCATTGTTTCTATTATGACACGACCCATTCCCACGGCACCGCCCACTGGGGAAGAGCCAACGGATGGGCGTTTCTGGCACAGGCTCTCGTGCTCGACAGATTGCCCGAAGAGCATCCTCTGCGAGACAGATTGCTGCAGCTGTTCCGAAAAAGAGTGGAAAACATCATCGCCTATCAGGACGCACAGGGCATGTGGCACCAGTTGCTCGACAAGCCTGACTCTTATCCCGAAACTTCCTGCACAGCCATGTTTGTCGCAGCCATTGCGCATGGTGTGAACAAGGGCTGGCTCGACAGCTCGTTCGCCTCTGTGGCGCTGCAGGGATGGAAGGCTGTCTGCAGTCAGATAACCCCTGAAGGACAGGTGAAGGGCGTGTGCATGGGAACAGGCATCAGCCGCGACTTGCCTTTCTATTACAACCGACCGGCTCCGCTCAACGATGCCCACGGACTGGGAGCCGTGGTGCAGGCAGGAATAGAAATCAATAACATAACAACAAAAACAACAGAATAGATATGAAAAACTTAAAGCTAAAACTCACATTCCTGTCGCTGTGCGCCTTTGCTACAGCGGCTCATGCACAGCAAGTGAAAGGAAACAGCGTACTCTACACATCGTCACAAGGCAACATGCGCATCGAGATGTGTTCGGAAAGCATGTTCCGTGTAACCAAGGTGCCTGCACAGCAGATGCCTGATAATGAGAAGTGGATGGTGGTCAACTACAACTTCCCACAGGTGAATTTCAGCGTGGACGGCAAACAGATAAAGACCAGTAAGCTGCAGGTAAGCATTCAGGAAGCTCCCTGGCGCATACAGGTGGCTGATGCTTCGGGTAAGGTGCTCTACGAGGAGTTGACATCGGGCTGCAAGGACAGCATATATAATGAGGTGAAGATGAATCCCGACGAGCACTTCTTCGGCTTCGGTGAGCGCATGGACCGCATCGACCAGCGTGGACAGCGTGTTCACCTCAATGTGGAACTGGGACGGGGCTCAAAGCCTGCGGTAGGCGGCAAGGACATTCTGAGAGCCAACTACTGTCCTGTGCCTTTGATGCTCAGCAACAAGGGGTACGCCGTGTTCTTCCATACTGCTGTGCCCAACGACTGGGACATGGGATGGACCAACAACGACAAGTACAGTTTCTCGGCACCTGGTGGCGACAACGACTATTATTTCATCTATGGCGAACAGTTGGAAACTCTGATTCACAGCTATCAGCAGCTCACGGGCGTGGCGCCTCTTATGCCACGTGCTGCCTATGGTCTGCACATCGGCTCGTACAGCGGTGGAACATGGCATCATGAGAGCAAGGCCAACGATACGTATGTGGTCAATCTCATCGACCGCCTGCGTCAGGAAAAGATTCCGTTCGACATGATGTGGCTCGACTCTACCTGGCGCCTCTTTGCCAAGTTGGGCAACGGAGGCTGTACCTTCGAGTTCCAGGATCAGTTTAAAGACCCAAAGGGCATGATCGACCATGCCTATAAGAATCATGTGGCAATGTTTGGTCTGCACATTCGTTCGCTGATCGACAACGGCAAGCGCAACAATCTGCTCACCACAGCACAGAAGAAGGGACTCACCATTCAGGACGGTGGAACCAACGCCATCATCAACTTCTTCGACGACAAGGCTGTGGACTGGTGGTGGAAGAATGCAGCCAAGAAAGTGACCGACCTGGGAGCCAAGTTCTTCAAGACTGATGTGGGAAGCGCTCTGAACTACAACAATCCAAACATCGAGCAGAAGGCTGCCCACAACCTCTTCCCTATAGCCTATGCCAAGGCACCTTATGAGAACTTTTCCAAGCTCAACGGACAGCGTGGCTTCGACCATACACGCGAGGGCTATGCAGGTATTCAGCGCTATCCTTTCATCTGGGCTGGTGACTGGGGCTCGGAGTGGCAGTGGTTTGAACCTATCATCCGCGGCGGTATTAATATAGGACTCTCTGGTGTCGGCTATTGGAGCCACTGTATGGGTGGATTCGAGCAGTATTCTGCCTACGACACCGACCTCTATCTGCGCTGGGTTCAGATGGGAATGTTCTCGCCTGTGTCCATCCTCTTCGGTATGGATCATCCTCGTTATCATGCGCCATGGACTTATGGCGAGGAAGCACAGAAAATATTCATCCAGTACGACTCGCTGCGTTATGAGCTCCTGCCTTACATCTACACCAGCGCCTGGGATATGTACAAGACCAGCCGTCCGCTGATGACACCTTTGTTCTACGATCATCTGCAGGATGTCAATACCTATCAGATTTCAGACCAGTATATGTTTGGCCGCGACATGATGGTGTGTCCTGTAACGGTGAAGAATGCACTCTCGCGTCCTGTTTACTTCCCCGGTGGCGACTGGCTCGACTTCTGGACAGGTGAGCGCATCAGCGGACGCCAGTACAAGTCGTTCCTCACACCTATCGAGATCATGCCTATCTTCCTGCGCCGTGGAGCCATCATTCCCCGTCAGGAAGCCATGCAGTACGTGGACGAGCGCCCCAACACCAACATCTCGCTGCTCATCTATCCTTCCGAGCATTCGGTGTATGAGATGTACGAGGACGACGGCAAATCGCTCGATTATCAGAAGGGAGTTTATGCCGTCACCAAGATGGAGAGCCGACTGGCACAGAACGAGTGGATACTCAACATCACGACTCCTAAGGGCGACTACAAGCCTGTTTCGCACTACTACAGCGTAAGTGTTTACCTTGACAAGAAGCCTAAACTCGTTACTGTAGCCGGCAAGTTTGTTGATGGATGGAAGTACGACGAGAAGTTGCGCTTACTTACCTTCGATGCAGGCGAGGGCGATATGGAAGTGGTTGTCAAGATGTAAAATCAAGACTTTGGGGGTTGAATACTTTGCCATGAAGCATATGGCTTAAACTTCTCCAACTACTCTAACTTCTTCATTTGCATTTATAAAGATATTACTATGTATAGAAACAGATTCTTCTTATCGGTTGCCGCCGTGCTTGCAGGTACGGTGGCAATGGCTCAGGGCTCTTACAAGGCTCTGAAGTTCAAGACTGCCACCTCGCTCTACAACTACGAGATGCTGCCAGTACACGCTCAGAACTATGAGCGCCAGCAGGCTTTCGAAAAGGCTTGCCAGTCGAAGGAAGCCATGCAGCAATACGTGAGCCAGTTGCGCAGTCGTTTTAGTCAGTTGGCTGGCGAAATGCCACAGCGTGGCAAACTCAATGCCAAGGTAGTGGGCTCGTTGAAGGGCAACGGCTTTATAGTCGAGAAGATTGTCTTTCAGAGTACGCCAGGCCGTTACGTCACAGCCCATCTTTATCTGCCCGAGAAGGTGCAGGGCAAGATTCCTGCCTGTATCGAGATGTGCGGACATGGACTCGACGGAAAGGGCACGGGTTCGGGAAGTGCTGAGCAGTTGGCTGTCAATGGTATTGCTTCCATGGTGGTCGACCCCTTCTCACAGGGTGAGCGCCAGCAAACCATCGATGCACAGGGCAAGAATCTTACCCGTGGCGTAACTACCGAGCATACACTCATTGCTCCGGGCTTCATCCTCCTTGGCAGCAGCCTTGCCGCACAGGAGTTTTTCGATAACAGCCGCGCCATCGACTATCTGCTCAGTCGTAAGGACATTGATGGCGACAAGATTGGTTGTTATGGCTTCTCGGGAGGCGGCACGCAGTCATCTTATCTGGCTGCTCTCGACGACAGGGTGAAGGCAAGTTGTGTGGGATTGTTCTTCTCGTCGCGCGAAAGAACCCTGGAGACTCAAGGCCCAAGCGACGGATGTCAGTGGATTCCAGGCGAAGGACGCGAGCACATCGAGATAGCCGACATGGCGATGATGAATGCGCCAAAGCCTTTCCTGATTCTTGACGGACGTTTCGACTTCGTTGACCATTGGGGAGCCTTGCGTGGCTATGAAGAGGTGAATCGTTGCTACAGTCTGCTGGGAGCGCCCGATGCTGCCGAACAGTTTTATTACGACGACGGACACGCCATTCCCAAGCCCAGCCAGGACAAGATGGTAAGCTTCTTCCGCAAGGCTCTCTTGGGCGATGCACAGGGCGAGGTGAAGCCTTATACTTACTGGCGTAGTGACGACATGCGTTGCACCAAGACAGGACAGGTAAACTTGGAATACAAGGATGCGCTCAGCTCCATGCAGGAGTGTGAGGCACAGATGGACAGGCTGTCAGCCCAGCGCCAGGCTTTCTGTTCGCAGTCGGCCGACAAGGTGAAGGCTGGCATTCTGAAGCTGTTGGGACTTTCTGGACTGAACGATCATTGGAATGCTATTGAGACTCGCCACGAATCGCAGCGCGACGTGGAGGAATATCGTTATCAGCTCGATTGCGAAGGTCAGTATCCTGTTCCTGTCATCGTCAGGATTCCGTCGGTTGCCAATCAGCAGTCGAAGGTTTGCATCCATCTTGCTGATGCAGGAAAGGCAAGTCTGCTGATAGAGACCGATCGTCGTGATGCATTCTCCGACGGCACGATTCATGTCTATGCCGACCTGCGAGGTTTTGGTGAGACGAGCGACATTTTCGAGTACAACCTTTCCAAGTATTGGAATACTCAGTATCGTTCTGCAGTAACATCCCTGCATGCAGGCAAACCGCTCATAGGTCAGCGTGTGCAGGATTTGCGCACCATTCTCAATTTCTGTTCGGCTGACGAAAAGTTGAAGGGCCGCCAGATAACAGTCAAGGCTGACGGAATGAACGCAGTCGTAGTGATGCACGCTGCTGTGCTCGACGAGCGATTGGCTGGTGCCACACTCACCCGCACATTGAAGACCTGGCGCAATTACATTCAGCACCCCGTGCAGCACGACATGATGTCGAACGTCATTCCTGGTGTCTTGTGCTGTTACGACATTCCCGATCTTCTTTCGTTGGCAAAGGGAAGGGTAGTTATCCAGGACTAAACGCAGTATCAAGATTCCTGTTATCGACGTAAGGAATTTAGAAGCCATCCTCGCCCGACAAGCGCTCGTGGAATGGTAGCTGAAAAGAGACCAACAGCCTGGGAGAGGAAAGCTGACTGTGGGCTGAAAAGCGTCTCAGTTTCAGTTGTCTCAGTTATTTTTAAGAGGGGTTCCAACTTCCGTTTTTGTTCTTTTTTCTTTACTATA
>OMFM01000412.1_pt1 | contig 18825 bp, 15 predicted proteins | sample 1645661 | NCBI WGS metagenome assembly OMFM01 (sample SAMEA103958128, study PRJEB25191) | human gut metagenome | reverse complement strand
CTTAACTCCTTAACTTCTTAACTCCTTAACTTCTTAACTCCTTAACTTCTTAACTTCTTAACTTCTTAACTCCTTAACTTCTTAACTCCTCTTATTTATATACTTTCTTGATTTCGGCTCCCTGATAGTAGTGCAACAGGATGGCGTCGTAGTCGAAGCCTTCCTCGCCCATGACGGCGGCACCTATCTGGCAGAGTCCCACACCGTGTCCCCATCCGGCTCCGATGATGTCGAAGCGCTGCGGAACGCCTTTCTCGTCGATGTCGCATCTGTCGACCACGAATGCAGAGCTGTAGAGATGGGTGTCGCTCAGGGCACGGCGTATCTCGAGTTCCTTGCCGATGACGAATGTCTTCTCGGTGCCCACGATGCGCAGCTTGCTGATGCGTCCGCTCTTGCCTCGCTCTTCGGCCTGAAGGTCGAGGATGTCGCCGAAATTCATTTTCAGTTTCTCGTCGAGCAGCTGCTTCAGCTTCTCCTGAGTCAGCGTCACCTTCCAGCGGTAGAAGTCGGCTGTTTCCTGGTCGTAGTCGTTGAGCACCTGCGAGAGTATCTTCTTGTCTGTGGTGTTGCAGAAGGCAGGAGGGTTGGAGCGGATCCAGGCATCGGCAGCAGCCTCGTCTTGCAGCGAGGGCAGTGGGGCTGGGGCTGCGGAGCCGACAGACTTCACGCCCTGTATGATGTCGCGCACGCTGCTGAGATAGTTTTTCGGTGTGTCCTCCCAGCAGTACTGGAACTCCTCGGTGACGCCGCCGCAGCACTTCGAGAAGCGTGCGTCGCAGATGTCGTCGCCGTCCATCAGGATCTGTCCCTTGGTCTGCCGGATGGCTTCTGCCACATGGGGCGAAGTCTCCTTGGTGATGCCCTGATAGCGCTGGCAGTGGTCGTCGGCGCAGACATCGAAGATGGTGTGGTCCTCGCGGTCGTACCAGCGTATGAGTCGGTCGTCTTTCTTGACAAAGGAGAAGAAGTTGTTGCCCGACTCAGCCACCTCGCGGCGCTTCTTCATCTGTGCCAGGAGCCACGAGCGGGAGATGACGGCATGGGCCTTGAGCAGCTCGAGGCTCGACGTGGCGCTCATCTCGCTCGAGATGACGCTCTCGAGGTATCGCTCTACGGGCAGCTCGTTGATGGCGCATATCTTGTCCGACTCCACCACAAAGTGCAGGGTTCCGAGGAAGGTCTGTGTCTCCTTGCGTTCCCAATGGAAGTTGACGCCTATGGTCACGTCGCTGAGCGAGAAGGAGGCGTCGGCGCTCTGCGGATGGAAGGTGAGCGAGCTGTACTGGTTGCCGTTCCACAGGATGCCGCCCTCGGAGAACGCCACTTCCTGTTCGCCCGTCACCATCTCGCCCTTGGCCAGGTAAGGCTTGTTGAGCGAGAAGTGAATCTTTTGTCCGCTCACGATGCCCACGTTCACGTTGGGCTGTTTGCCCTTGCCGGCAAGCAGCTGGAGCGGATGCTCGTGAGCGGTCGCGGCAGAGGCCTTGAGATTGCAGACGACGGCTTCCATTTTCTCTGCCGAAATGCCGCACTCGCACAGCAGGGCTGTGGCTTTGTCGAGGTTGATCTTGCTGAAATCTTCCTCGCGCGGAGTGATGATCAGTCCAGCCATGTCGAGCGCTCCTGGCGAAACCATCATCTGGGCCTCGCCTTCGGCGAAATAGGCGTCAGGGCGGTGCTTCTCTCTCGGGATGACGACGCTGATAAACTCGTCGCCTTTTCGCCAGGCGATGATGTTCATCATGGGCTCGCTCTCGTCGCCACGCATCGGCATGGAGCGATAGAGGCGATGGAAGAGTTCCTCGTCGCTGTCCTCGCTCTTCGAGATGATGACGAAGGCAGGCACGAGGAAGTCGCTCAGCACGGAAATCTTCTCCTCGTCGTTGAGCGAGATGACGTCGGTGAGGCTGCGCGAGAGGCGTTGCCAGTTGGTCTGCAGGGGCAGCACGCCGCTTGTGCCAGCCTGGAAGTGCAGGTGGTCGGGGGCTGAGGCGCCACACTTAGGACCGTTGTAGAACACCATCAGCTCGCTGTGGAGCGACAGCAGTCTGTGCATCTCGCCATAATGACGGTAGATGGACTGTGGCTGGTGCTTGGTGGCGGGAATGGTGAAGTGGACCGGCAGGATGGGGAAGGGGTTGACCAGGAGCTGGAAGTGGTCGTCTATCTGCTTGGTCATCTGTTCCTTGGGGCGGTTTCGCTCGCACAGAAAGCAGGGGCGCTCGCCGAGTGTGTGCTTGTCTATCTTGGCGCCTGTGCTGACGATGCGTGCAGGATTGAACTGCACCTTCAGCTGGTCGGAGAGCTGGCGCACCTCTACGTGCTTGAGGTCGCGGAAGCGGTGGCGTGCGTCTTCCCACATCTCCAACTGTCGGTTGAAGAAGCGCGAGATGCTGCTGTCCTCCATGATGTCGGCCTTGCCCTGCAGCATCTGCTGTCGGGCCTTGAGCTCCATGGTGCGCAGGCGGTCTTTATATAGGTTGTTGGCATTCACCCGCTCCACGCTGAGGGCTGCGTCGCTGTTGCCACCCCAGCGGCGGCAGAGATAGAGCTCGTCGTAGATGCGGCCTATGCGGTAACGGCGCGAGAAAGCCAGTCCCAGGGCGTAGTCTTCGCCATAGGAGGTGTTGGGGAACTGTATCTGTCGCACCAAGGGTGTGAAGAAGGCACGTGGTGCTCCCAAACCATTGATGCGCAGGGCGTTGTTGCAGCCGTTGTCTTCGGTCCATTCCTTGTGGTCGATGAGTCCCGGGGGCAGGGTGTTGAGGTCGAAGTCGCACATGCGGTACGAGCCGATGATCATGGCTGCCTTCTGCTCGTGGAAGGCGTCGACGATCTTCTGCAGTGTCTTGGGTGAGGAATACAGGTCGTCGCTGTCGAGCTGTACGGCGAACTTTCCGCAATGGTTGCTGTTGACAGCCACATTCCAGCAGCCGCCGATGCCCAGGTCGGTGCGACCGGGCACTATCTGTATCAGGCGCCCGTCGTCTATCGAGTCGAGGATTTCACCGGTGCTGTCGGTGGAATGGTTGTTGACCACGATGACATTATAGGGGAAGTTGGTCTTCTGGGACAGGGCGCTCTTCACGGCGTCGGCAATGGTCTTCTCGCGATTGAACACGGGAATGACGACAGAGGCCTCGCAGGCGAAGTCCTGCTCGTCGAAGTCGGGCTGGCGGTAGAAGTTGGTGTCGACGATGGCTCCCACCTTCTCGAGATGGGCTGTGCAGGCACGCTCCATCTCAATCTGTACCTCGCGGTTGCGCGGATTGACATAGTCGAACTGTTTCTCGCCGCTCTTGCGGGTGTCGAGCTCGGCCTCGGTGTAGAGATATTCGTTGAGATGGAATATCTCGCCCTTTCTGCTCAGATACAGGCGCAGGTCGTAGAGCCCGGCATACTGATAATCCACACGGTCGGTCTGCGCCACATAGTCGAGCAGCGCCTGCGACTTGATGAGCCACAGGCTGCCGAAGTCGAAGTCGTCGCGGAGGCTTCCTGCCTGATAGTCGATGGCGGGATGCTTCGTCAGGGCGCCTTCCTCCAAGGAGTAGTGGTCGCTGTAGACCATCACCGCTCCCGTGTCGTCGGCAGTGCGCAGAAAGCGTTCCAGGGCATAGAGCCCCCAGCGCACCGACGCCATCCTGGTGCACAACAGCAGATAGTCGGCATCCGTGTTCTCGGCGATGCTCATCACCGTGTTGGATGACTCCATTCTGTCGATTACTACAAAGGTACAGCCTTCGGGCACTTGGTGCTGCGAGGCAAAGTCGCTGCTTACCAGCAGATTGATATGTTGAACCGTCTTGTTCTCATGAAGCTCGAGCAGCGTTTCTTCACCCTTCTCCAAGGCTTCAAAAGGCAAGAAAAGGTCTATTTTTTCTCTCATTTTTGCTTATTATCTTAAAATATGTGGCAAAGATAACAATTTTTCGGCAAAAAAGCGTATCTTTGCACTATGAATAACGAAAAAAAATATCTTCTCGGTCTGACACTCGCCGAACTGAAGCAGGTGGCCAAGGATTTGGGCATGCCTGCCTTCACCGGTGGACAGATGGCAAAATGGCTCTATCAGCAGCATGTGAAGAGCATCGACGAGATGACGAACATATCGAAAGCCAACCGTGCCAAGCTGGCTGAAGAATACGAAATAGGATGCTTCGGATATTCCGACGCACAGCACTCGGTAGACGGAACCATCAAGTATCTGTTCCCCACACGGAGCGGAAAGTTTGTCGAGACGGTCTACATCCCCGACAAAGACCGCGCCACGCTTTGTGTATCGTCACAGGTGGGGTGCAAGATGAACTGCCTGTTCTGTCAGACAGGAAAGCAGGGGTTTGAGGGCAGTCTGCCTGCAGGCGACATCCTCAACCAGATATACTCGCTGCCCGAGGTGGACAAGTTGACCAACATCGTGTTCATGGGGCAGGGCGAGCCAATGGACAACCTCGACAATGTGCTCCGTGCCACGGACATCCTGACTGCCGACTATGGTTGGGCATGGAGCCCCAAGCGCATCACCGTCAGTTCGGTGGGCGTGAAGAATAAGTTGAAACGATTCCTCGAGGAGAGCGAGTGCCACGTGGCCATCTCCATGCACGACCCGATACCGGCAGAGCGTGCCGAGCTGATGCCGGCAGAGAGAGGAATGGGAATAGAACAGGTGGTGGAACTGTTGCGCAACTACGACTTCTCGCATCAGCGCCGACTCTCGTTCGAATACATCGTCTTCAAGGGGCTGAACGACAGTATGCAGCACGCCAAGGCCATCATCAGGCTGGTGAAGGGGCTCGACTGCCGCTTCAACCTGATACGCTTCCATCAGATTCCCGACATCCCGCTACAGGGAGTGAGCGACGAGAAGATGGAGCAGTTCCGTGACTATCTGACCCAGCACGGTGTGTTCACCACCATCCGCGCCAGCCGTGGACAGGACATCTATGCTGCCTGCGGACTGCTGAGCACATCGAAGAAGATAGGAGAGATAAGACAGCATGAGAACGAACAGGCTTAGTGCCGCGCTGTGCTGTCTGGCGCTGACACTCGTCGGCTGCGATGGCATGGGTGGAAGAAAACCCGCAAGCACCGGGCTGCCCTACGAGGTGGTGCTGGAAGGCGACAGCGACAGCATCGTGACCCGGATGATGACGGCCGATATGCCGCATCTGCCACAGCCCGAACCGATGTTCAGCCTTATACAGGTGAGGAAGGGAAAGGTGCGCGGAAGCTACCAGCTGGTGAGAAACCGCATCGTGGTGGACATCAATGCCCATAACAAAGGCTATGCCGTGAAGATGAGGAAAGACGTGAGTGCCGTGCCGCAGACCATCGTCTACATACAGGCACAGTCGGCTGAGCAGCTTCGCCACAGGCTGGACGGCGGGAAGCTGAGGAGCCTCTTCGATACATCGGAGCTACGGCATCTTGCCACCGTCGTGCCACAGAATCCCGACAGACAGAAGGAGATGAGGCAGCGCTTCGGCATCAGCATGAGGATTCCTGCCTCGATGAATGCCGGTAAGCAAGCCAAAGACTTCGCATGGCTCACCGACAATGCCAGCACGGGAATGCAGAGCCTGATATTCTTCAAGACCAAGAGCCAAGGCCAAAGCCGTGACGACCTGAAGGCCCAGGCCGACAGCGCCCTGAAGCGAAACCTGCCCGGCGAGACCGACGGCATGTACATGCAGCTTGCCGACATGAGCCAGGCCGACAGGCAGGGAATGAGGCGGGGACTGTGGGAGATGAAGGGCGACGCCATGGGCGGACCCTACGTGATGAGGACACGGGGCAGCATGGCTGTCATTGGCTTCGTCTATGCGCCCGAAAAGAAAAAGAAAATACTAATCAAGCAGCTTGAGGCTGCTCTTTCTACAATAAAATAAGAATCCCAAAATGGACAACAAGAAAATTAGGGTGGCTTTCACCCATGGAGATACCAATGGTATCGGATACGAACTGATCTTTAAAACCTTTGCAGAGCCCGAGATGCTGGAGCTGTGCACGCCTATCGTCTATGGCTCGCCCAAGGTGGCAGCCTACTACCGCAAGGCCATGAACCTGCCCGCGCAGTTCTCCATCATCCAGAAGGCCGAAGACGCCGAGGAAGGACGCATCAACCTTCTGGCGGCTGTCGAGGAGGAGGTGAAGGTGGACATGGGTGTGCCTACAGAGGAGTCGGGACAGGCTGCGGTGAAGGCACTCGACAGAGCCATGACCGACTTCAGAGACGATCTGTATGATGTGTTGGTGACAGCACCTATCAACAGTCAGAACGCATTCATCGAGGGCTTCGCCTTCAAAGGACACAAGCACTACATCGAGACCTGTCTCGGTGAGGGAAAGAAGGGACTCAGCATCCTCGTGGGCGATACGCTGCGCATCGCTTCGGTGACTGAGAAACTGCCGCTCAAAGAGGTTGCCGCACAGATCACGGCAGAGAGAATCGTAGAGAAGGCAACCCTCTTCCAGCAAACCATCAAGCGCGACTTCAACATCAGCAATCCACGTATCGCCGTGCTGGCACTCAACCCCAAGAACAATGAGGAGACAAGCTGCGGAAACGAGGAGAAGGAAATCATCATTCCTGCCATCGACGAGCTGGCAGGCAAAGGCGTACAGGCCTTCGGACCTTATCCTGCCGACGACTTCTTCGGCAATGGCGACTTCAGAGAGTTTGACGGTGTTCTGGCCATGTATCACGACCAGGCCACAGCTCCATTCAAGTCGATCAACGACGGACGGGGCGTTATCTATACAGCAGGAATGCCTGTCATCCGAACCAGCGCTGATATCACGCCCGGATACGAGATTGCAGGTACAAATACTGCCGATGAGTCTGCCTTCAGAAATGCCGTCTATCTGGCCATCGACACCTTCAGGTATCGCAGCAGTTACGACGAGGCCTGCGAGAACCCACTGCCCAAACTCTTCCACGAGAAAAGAGACGACAGCGAGAAGGTGAGATTCGCTATTCCAAAGAAGAAAGCAGATTCGCCAGAGGCTAAACGTTAAAAAAGGACTATTTTCAAGCCAATGTTGCAGTTAATTCAAAAAAAATGCGTAATTTTGGCAGCTAAATGAATACATCTGAACTTCAGAAGATCAAATTGAGGTACAATATCGTAGGCAACAGCGACGAATTGAACCGAGCTCTCGATGTCGCCCTGCAGGTGGCACCGACTGATCTTTCTGTGCTCATCATCGGAGAAAGCGGCGTGGGAAAGGAAATCATTCCGAAGGTCATTCACGACAATTCTCCACGCAGACGGGAGAAGTATTTCGCCATCAACTGTGGAAGCATTCCTGAGGGAACCATCGACAGTGAGCTCTTCGGCCATGAGAAAGGTTCGTTCACCGGAGCCATAGGCGAGAGCGAGGGATATTTCGGCATCGCCAATAAGGGAACCATCTTCCTCGATGAGGTGGGCGAACTGCCCATCGCCACACAGGCAAGACTGCTGAGAGTGCTCGAGACGGGAGAATACATACGCGTGGGCGGACAGGAAGTGCGCAAGACGAATGTGCGCATCGTGGCGGCTACCAATGTCAATATGAGAAAGGCCGTCAGCGAGGGGCGCTTCCGCGAAGACCTGTACTATCGCCTCAACACCATACCCATCATGATGCCGCCTCTGCGAGAGAGGGGAAACGATATCCTGCTCTTGTTCCGACTCTTCGCCATGCAGATGGCCGAGAAGTACAAACTGCCTAAAATTGTGCTTACCGATGACGCCAAGACCATCATGCTGAAATACAAATGGCCTGGCAACGTGAGACAGCTCAAGAACATTACCGAACAGATGTCGGTACTGAGCGAGGAAAGGGAAATCGACGCACAGACGCTGCTCAGGTTCATTCCGCAAGACGAGGAGACCACACAGTTGGCTACCATCGCACCAGGGCACGGAGGAACCCACAGCTATGAGAGTGAGCGCGAACTGCTCTACAAGATTCTCTACGAACTGAGGGGCAACGTTAGCGACCTGCGGCGCGACATGAACTCGCTGCGCAAACAGCTCGACGAGGCACGACAGCTCAACGGAGCCAAAGGCTTTGCCGCACCACAGCCCCTGACACCCATAACCCCCATAAGCTATCCAGCCCCTGTCGAAAAGGAAAGCGAGGCGTTGCACCATCCATTCACAGAGGATGCCGAAGTGGAGGAAATACATGAGGCGGAAACGCTCAACCTCAACAACCTGGGCAAGCAGATGGTGGAGAAAGCACTGGAACGCAACAACGGCAACCGAAAGAAAGCTGCCAAAGAACTGGGAATATCCGACAGAACTCTGTATCGACGCATCAAGGCATACAAGCTCGGCGACAACGACGAGGCTGAGGACTGACGACGATGTGAAGAAATAAAAGAAGCCAAGAGGCTAAGACGACAAGAAGAAAATAACAAAATGAAGCATCTCTTCAAGCATATATATATAATAGGTGTAATCTTCGCCATTATCGCCACCACGGCTGCATGCTCGGTAAAGTATGCCTTCAATGGTGCCAGCATCGACTATACCAAAACCAAGACCATAGAGCTTGCCGAGTTCCCTATTCGCAGCTCCTATGTCTGGGGACCTATGGGACCGATGTTCAACAATCAGCTGAAGGATGAGTTTGCCAGCCACACCCGACTGATACAGGTGAAGCGAAATGGAGACCTCAAGATAGAGGGAGAAATCACACAGTACAGCCAGCGAAACAAGTCGGTATCGAGTGAGGGATACTCTGCACAGACCGAGCTGTCGATGACTGTCAATGTGAGATTCACCAACAACAAGAACCATGCCGAGGACTTCGAGCGCCAGTTTACCTCTACCAAGAGCTACGACACAACGCAGAGTCTGAACGCCGTACAGGAAGAACTCGTCACACAGATGGTGAAAGACCTGGTGGAACAGATCTTCAATGCTACCGTGGCCAACTGGTAAATGAGTAAAGGGTGAAGAATCAAATGCCGACACTCTGTATATAAAGATTAGGAAATAAAATATAACGCGAAATTATAACGTGGAATTAAGTAGACTGATACAACATCCTGAGGAGATGAACAAGGAGACGCTTTACGATCTCCGGGCACTGTTAGCACTCTATCCGTACTATCAGACAGCCCGCCTTTTGATGTTGCAGAACCTCTATCTGCTCCACGACCCGAGTTTCGACGAGGAACTGAGAAAGGCTGCTATCTATATCACCGACCGAAAGGTAATATTCAGAATGGTGGAGGCGGCTCACTATCAACTCAAGAAGGAAACCCATCGGGAAGAGAAGAAGGCAGGAAATGCCAACAATGCTTCCGACCGAACTTCCGACTTGATAGACAACTTCCTCGAGTCGATACCCAATGATGCCGAAGAGGAGAAAGACGCGGCACAGAAAAACAAGCGAAAGCCTACGCCTGCCGACGCTGCCGTCGACTATGTGGCTTATCTGATGGAGACAGAAGATGCGGAACAGGAAAAGGACAACAACTCCTCACGCACGCTGGCGCTTATCGACGACTTCATTGACGATGGAGGATTCCAGTTGCCTAAGCTTGATGTTACAGCTGATGCTGAGCTGGAGTACAAACCGGCCATAGATGACGACGAGGTCAACAGCAACAGCGAGACTACAGAGAACAGCGGTATCTTCACCGAAACACTCGCACGCATCTATATCAAACAGGGCAAGTACGAGAGAGCGCACGAAATCATTGAGCGGCTCTATCATAAACAACCCAACAAGAGCGCATACTATACTGACCAGATGCGATTCTTGGAGAAACTGATAATAAATAGTAAAAATAATAAATAACAAAAATCAAAAATGGCTTACACATTATTTGTAGTTTTAATCGTCCTGGCTTCATTGCTGATGATTTTCATCGTGCTCATCCAGGAATCTAAAGGTGGTGGACTTGCTTCCAACTTCTCTTCAACCAACTCTATCATGGGAGTTCGCAAGACTACCGACTTAGTGGAAAAATTGACATGGGGACTCGCTGCAGCGATGGTTGTCCTCAGTGTTGCTTGTGCTCATGTGGCTCCTCAGGCTATCGGCGACAATAGCGTGATGGAAGGTGCTACACAGGAACAGACAGCGCTGCCTGCTATGCCAGGTGCTAACAGCGATGCTGCCAAGAAGGTTGCTCCTGCTGCTCAGAATGCTGCTGAAAAGGCTGCTCCTGCGGTGCCTGCAACTCCTGCAAAGTAATTTTTTAGAAAAAAATGCGGAATTTGTTTGGTTATTCCAAATAAATTCCGTACCTTTGCACTCGCTTAAAAGAAATAACTCTTTTTAAAGCCAAATGGTGGATGTAGTTCAGTTGGTTAGAGCGTCAGATTGTGGTTCTGAATGTCGTGGGTTCGAGTCCCACCTTCCACCCAAGATAAACCCTGTAAATCGTAAGATTTGCAGGGATTCTTGTTTTTTATACCTGATACCTTCGTCTACTGTCAGAAAAGTTTTGTATTTTTGCAACAGCAATGGAATCTTCAACTAAAACATACAGCAAATGAAAATTATCGTATCAGAAGAGATAGAAACAGTTTGCCCCAAGTTCGTAGGGGCTTGTGTGGAAGCCAATGTACAGAACTCGCCTTATTGCCAGGAACTGTGGGATGAGATTAACGCCCTTGGCGAGAAATACAGAGACACGCTGACTACAGAGTCGCTGAAGGAAATGAGTGGCATTGCCGCCACAAGGAAGGTTTATCGTGCCTGCGGAAAAGATCCTTCGCGCTATCGTCCTGCTTCCGAGGCGCTCATCAGGAGAATGCTTCAGGGCAAACAACTCTATCAGAGAGACACGCTCGTCGACCTGGTCAACCTTGCCAGCATCGCATTCGGTTACAGCATCGGAGGATTTGATGCCGACAAGTTTGAGGGCGATACACTAACACTGGGCGTCGGCAAGGCCGGTGAACCTTATGAGGGAATAGGAAGAGGAAACATCAATATCGAGGGACTGCCTGTATACAGAGACAGTCTGGGAGGCGTTGGAACGCCAACCAGCGACAATGAGCGCACCAAGATGATGTCAGACACCTCTCATCTTGTGGTGCTTATTAATGGCTATGATGGAAACGAGCAACAGGTGCGTGCCAATGCCGAATACATACAGTCGTTGCTCAAAAAATACTGTAAGAGCGATGGAGGTTCTTATTTCATATATAAGTAACGGCAACTTTCGCAAATAGGGAAGTTAGAGAATTTAAAGAAGTTAGAGCCAATAGCTTTGATGGTTAATGTCTAATTTCAAGTCCACAAAAGCATTTGGCTTTAACTTCTTTAACTTCTTTAACTTCTTTAACTTCTTTAACTTCTCTAACTTCTTCTAAATGAAAATATACTTCAGTACGAATAAAATCGCCAATACCCACATGGTGATGCTCAACTTCTTGAAGCTTCCACACAGTGCGTTGATAAGTACATAACTGATCATACCGCACAGGATTCCGTCGGAAATGCTATATGTGAGCGGCATCATCACGATGGTGATGAAGGCAGGAATCGACTCGGCATAGTCGTTCATATTGATATCCTTGATGGGTGACATCATAAACAAGCCCACGATGACGAGCACAGGAGTGGTAGCGGCAGCAGGAACTGACAGGAACAGGGGAGCGAAGAACAATGCTATCAGGAAGCAGACTGCTGTGACAAAAGCCGTGAGACCTGTCCTACCGCCCTGGGCTACGCCTGATGCACTCTCCACGTATGTAATACTGCGTGTGTATCCATGCCCTGAGAGGCAAGACTACTGAAGATGTTGGGGTTTACGGCCAGAATGTAGGCCATGGTGAGGAAGGTGGTAATACCTGCCGCAATCTCTGTTTTCAACTTGTTTTGAGCTGGGTCAAAACCGAATAATTTTTTCAGCATGATTTGTTGTTTTTATTCTTCGAAAGTTTTTCGAAAGTTTTTTGGAAGTTTTTTGGGAAGTTAGAGAAGTTAAAGAAGTTATCACTCCCTACGGTCGTTCGGGAAGTTAAGGGACAATAGTCTTCTTGCTTAAGATGCTGGACATTTGTTGCTCTAACATTTTTCTAACATTCTTCTAACATTTCTCTAAGTCCACAAATCGGAATGTGAGTTTGCCTTCGTTATGTGTCTCCTCCTTCACTTTCTTCCATCCTGCTTGGTTTAAGCATTCCACCTCATCGGCTGTGAGAGGAAAGAAGGCATCTGCCTGTTGTGGCGTATCTTCTACGATGGTGAGGTACAGACGAGTGGCAAGACTGAGGGCTGACCGATAGAGCATGGCTCCGCCGATGATGAACACTTCTTTCTCGCCTTGGTCGCGGCATCGGGAAAGGGCTTCTTCCAAACTGCGGCACACCTCGTATTGAAGTGCTGATGCATGAGACAATTCTCTGTTTTTTGATTCTGCTTCATTCGCAGATGTCATCTCTGCACTCTGTTCCTTCCTCATTGTCTTGGAGACGATGATGTTGCGCCTGTTGGGCAAAGGTCCGTTGGGCAACGACAGATAAGTCATCCTGCCCATGATGACGGTATGTCCCGTGGTGAGCGTCTTGAATCGCTGCATGTCCTGCCTGATAGGGTAGAGCAGATGGTTGTGAAAACCGATGGCGCCATTCTGGGCAATGCAGGCGATGAGGCTTATTTCTTGCTGTTTTACCATGTGATGACAGGCTTGTCGGTTTCGGGTACGTGGCTGCTCTTTATCTTCCATTCTTGTGGGTAGAGATTGTTGGCACGGTTGCCGATGTTCTTCTCCCAGCCTAAAGGAATTCCACGATAGGTGACGAGCACATAGCCGCGCGGTGTGCCTTCAGGCAGATTGACAGCCTCTTTGCGCAGATAGCGCAAGGCATCCGTATAATTGAGTTCTACCTGTGGGAAAGTTTGGCGTGACAAGTCGATAGACAGCGCCAGACTTTGTGCAGGAATGAGTGAGGCTTTAATGGTTCCTATCTCGATGCCAGCGTGCAGAATTTTGAGGTTGGGAGATGCGCTGTCAAAGATGTTGCTCCATGACTCCGATATGGCGTACAGATGATCGCCTATGCGTGCGCCCTGATAAGATTCTGGATGATTGATCCAGTCCTGGGGGATGTGTAAATAGGGTGCGTTGCCCCTGCTTTTTCCCTTTATTTTTTTTCTGTTCTTGTTATATCTGTCGGATTTGATATCGAGTGTCTCTGCATCCTCGTTCTTTCGCATGACGGCGAGGAAGAGTCCTTCGCCGCGTGTCTTGCCTGGCAGAAAACGATATACAGGGAAATTGTGGTGAGTCAGATTGCCCGTGATGCCCCACGCCTCCTCAATATCGAGTTCTACGGGTTCTGCTCCCTTCATGTAGATGATGTGGGCTGCGTTCAACTCGTCCTCGAGTTTGTTGAAGGTGCAGGTAGAGTAGATAAGCAGTCCGCCAGGTTTCAGGCAGGGCCAAATGTCCTCTATGATGCTGCGTTGCAGAGAACTGCAGTTGTTTACATTGTCAATGCTCCATTCGCTTATTGCCCCGTCGTCTTTGCGGAACATGCCTTCTCCCGAACAGGGCACATCAGCGAGGATGACATCAAAGAGAACGCCAGCCTTCTGGAAATCCTTGGGGTAGTTGTTGGTAACGATAACGTCGGGGTGTCCGAACTTCTGCATGTTCTCTGCGAGAATCTGTGCTCGTGTGCGCATGGGTTCATTGCTGATGAGCAGACTGCCGTCGGGAAGGACATTACGCACGGCTGTAGACTTTCCGCCAGGTGCAGCACAAAGGTCGAGCATGACAACAGGCTCGTGAATGAGTTGTCTTACCACGAGGTCGACAAACATGGAAGAGGCTTCCTGGGCATAATACAGACCGGCATGGAAGAGTGGGTCGAAGGTGAAGTTGGGCCTTTCTGTAAGGTATCTGCCATAGTCGGGACACCAGGGCACAATAGAGGCAGCCGCTTTTTCCGACTTTTCCGACTCATTATGTGTCTTCACTTCGGCTTCAGCATCTGTGCTGCTATTGTCGGCAAGATGCGTTCCCTGTGGCGCTTTGAACCGATTGAGTCTGATACTTGTTGGCGGCTCTGAATGACAGATGGCGTCGGAAAGTTGCGCAAACATTTCCTCACCCATCAGTTCCTGGGTTTGCTGTATAAACTCTTCTGGTAATATCTTGGTCATGATGTAGTGTTATTGCTTATTGTCAGAAGTCGATGTCGAAGACGTCTTCTGCGTTTTTGTTTTCTTTCTTTTGTTTGGGCTGAGGCGGATTCTTCAGATTTCCCTTCTCATCGAAGAGTCCGTAGGTAGTACGCAGCACGATAAACTCGGTGCGTCGGTTCAGCTGGTTGCATATTTCCTGATGCTCTTTGGTCTGCTTGGTGATCAACTCGGTGGTGAGCACGTCGCCTTCCTTGAGCCATGGATATTTCTCGGTCATCTTCTTGCGTACGGTCTTCGGCTTTTCCCATCCGTAACCTCTTGGCGTGAGCCTGTCTTTGGCTATGCCGTGGGCGATGAGATAGTCGACTACAGCCTGAGCCCTTCGTTGCGAGAGGCGCTGATTGTATTCGGCACTTCCCTTATAGTCGCAATGGGCTCCCAACTCAATGGTTACATTAGGGTTCTCCTTGAGCAGCGCAGTGAGCTCGTCGAGAGCCTTGGTGCTGGCAGGTGTAAGGGTGGCTTTGTCGAAATCGTAGAAGATGTTGTCGATAAGGACCGGGGCAGTGATAGATGCCAAGGGGAACTGCAGCACATATTCCTTGCTCTCTTTGGCGGTGTCGACCCGCAGTTCTTCCTTGTGATTGAGGAATCCCTTGCACGATGCCATCAGCAGATAGTCCACATGAGGCTTGATGGGAAGAGTGAAAGAGCCGTCGCCCTTGACAGGCAGTTTCTTGTAGGTTCCGTCGTTGCCCACCACCATTACCTGTGCGGCAGTAAGCTCATAACCGCCCATCTCGTAAACCCATCCCTTGATGGTGGTAACGATTTCGGGGTTCTCGAACGAGTAGATATGGTCGTATCCGCGTCCGTCTTTACGGTTGGACGAGAAGAAGCCTCGGTTGTGAGGCCCCTCGAAGGTCATTCCGAAGTCGTCGCCCTCTGAGTTGAGTGGATAACCAGGATGTTCTATCTTGTATTGGCGTGTCTTGGCATCTACTTTGGCTATGTAGATGTCGAGTCCGCCCAGTCCGGGATGTCCGTTGCTGCTGAAGTACAGGTCGCCATTGGGACGGAAGGTAGGAAACATCTCGTCGCCAGGAGTGTTGACAGGTTCGCCAAGGTTCTCTACTCCTCCCAGTCCGGCAGCTGTAAGTCTGACACGCCAGATGTCGAGTCCGCCCATTCCTCCAGGCATGTCGGAAACGAAGTAGAGCCATTCTCCATCGGGCGAGATGGCAGGATGGGCATAGCTGCTCAGTGTGTCTTTCGTCACTTCCAGCAGCGTGGCTTTTCCCCATGCCGCATCCGAACGTGGTGAGGTGGCTATCTGTGCATAACGTGGCGATGAGGGGTCGGTGACACACTGGGTGAGATACATTTCCCTGCCATCGGGCGTAAAGCAGCAGGCTCCCTCATCATAGTCGGTGTTCAGTCCGGTGCCTATGGCCTCGGGTTTGCTCCATTTCCCTCGGTCGTCTTTTTCTGAGAGGAAGATGTCGCCAGCCTTTGTGCCTGTGATTCCACTCAGTTCGTCTCCCAGCGCCTCGTTGCGTGTCGAGGTAAAATAAAGTTGATCGTAGTCATCACCGAAGAGTACGGGCGAATAGTCGTGGCGTCGTGAGTTGAAGACATCCATGCGTTTTACGATGTATCGGCTTCCCTGCTTCTTCCATTCGGGTGCCATCTGTGCCGACTTCAGTCCGTTGGCAACGAGCTGGTTTCCAGGCATGGAGTCTTTGAGCATCAGGAACACCTTATCTGCCTGTCGGTAGTCGCCATTCTTGAGCAACTGTCGTGCATAGGCCAGTTGGTCTTCCTTCGATGCCTGGTTGTAGCGTATGGCGTTTCGATAGGCAGCTATGGCTTTGGGTGTGGCATTAATGCGCTGGTAGCATTGAGCCATCTTCAGCGCCCGTTTTCCACGGGTGTCGCGCTCCTTGACTGGCGTACGCGTGTAAGCCTGCTTGAACTGGTAGGCAGCATCGTAGTATTCGCCTAAGGCAAGAAACTTCTCGCCTTTCTTCATATACTTGTCTGCTCCACAGCTCATCAGCAGGAGGCTGCTGATGAGCAAGAGCATTGTGTTCCGTCTAATATGTTTCATATTAGGATAACGTAAAAAGGGGTGAATTATTTTTTCTTACCAGAGATTTACTCAACTTCCGTACATGCGAACCCTCAGAGATTTACATCTTGTCGAATGGCAGTCTGTACTGGCATCCTTCCTTCCAGTTGCTGCATCCGTAGGCTGTCTTTCCCTTGATGATGGTTCCCTTTCCACACAGTGGGCAGGGCTTGCCTACCATTGGGTCTTCGTTTGCCGCAGGAGTCGCAGGCTGCGATGTTCCAGTCGCCGAAGGCTTTCTTGCCGTAGTTTTCTTGGCTGCAGGCTTTTTCTTGAGGTCTTCCTCGGTGGTTATGGTGACGTGACGTGCGCTGTTGTCCGACAGCACGTCTTTCACAATCTGGTTGATCTGTTCCTTCAGTCCGTTGATGAAGTCGGCAGGGTCGTAGGTCTTGTGCTCTATGTCGCGCAACTTCTTCTCCCAGATACCTGTCAGCTCGCAGCTTTTCAGCAGTTCCTCGTTGATGGTGTCAATGAGTTCGATACCCGTAGGTGTGGCAACGAGGTTTTTTCGCTGTCGCCTTATGTAGTGTCGCTTGAAGAGGGTTTCGATGATGCCGGCACGCGATGAAGGTCTGCCTATTCCGTTCTCCTTCAGGGCAGCGCGCAGTTCTTCGTCTTCCACAAACTTTCCAGCCGTCTCCATGGCTCTGAGCAGCGAGGCTTCGGTGTAGTATTTGGGCGGTGTGGTCCACTTCTCCGTGAGTGTAGGCTTGTGGTCACCGCTCTCTCCCTTCACGAATGCGGGCAGGGTGCGTTCTTCTACGTTTTCCTTCTTGCTGTTGTTGCCGTCCGTCTCCTCCTCGTCGGTGTTTTTGTTGTTTGACTCCTTGGCATATACATCTCTCCAGCCTGGTTCGAGTATTTCCTTGCCGCTCACTTTGAATTCCACCTTCTGTTCTTTACCGTCAGTCTCGCCGATTACTTCGCCCAATACGGTTGTGGTAGAGAACTTGCAGTCAGGATAAAAGATACTGATGAAGCGCTTGGCAATGAGGTCGTACACATTGGCCTCCATATCTGTAAGTCCCGAGGGTGGCACTCCTGTAGGGATGATGGCATGGTGGTCGGTCACTTTGCTGTTGTCGAACACCTTTTTGCTCTTGGGCAGTTTCTTTCCTGTTGCTGCCAGTTGCTGTATCAGGGGCAGGTATTTCTGCAGGCTGTTGATCTTTGCCTGACTCACACCATTGAGAATCTGAGGACATTTGGGGTAGATGTCGTCGGTAAGAAACTGGGTGTCCACACGAGGATAGGTAGTAAATTTCTTCTCGTAGAGGCTCTGTATGAGCTTGAGCGTCATGTCGGCAGAATAACTGAACTTCTTGTTGCAGTCCACCTGCAGCGATGTGAGGTCGTAGAGGTGAGGCGGCGCCTCGGTGCCTTTCTTCTTGGTGACAGCAGTCACGTTGAAGGGTTTTCCTGCGATGGTGCTGAATGCTTTCTCTCCTTCCTCCTTGCTGGTGAATTTACCGCTTGTGGCAGTAAACTGTGTGTCGCGATAGATGGTGGCAAGCACCCAGTAGGGTTCTGGCTCGAAGTTGTCGATTTCTTTCTGTCGGTTCACGATGAGTGCAAGGGTGGGAGTCTGCACACGTCCTATGCTGAGCACCTGTCTGTTCTGTCCGTATTTCAGGGTGTATAGACGTGTGGCGTTCATGCCGAGTATCCAGTCGCCTATGGCACGTGAGAGTCCGGCAAGGTAGAGCGGCTGATACTCACTCTGGTCTTTCAGTTCCTGAAATCCCTGTCGGATGGCTTCATCGGTCATTGATGAAATCCAGAGTCGCTTTACGGGGCATTTGGCCTGTGCCTTCTGCATCACCCATCTCTGTATGAGCTCACCTTCCTGTCCGGCGTCACCACAGTTGATGATGCTGTCGGCCGCCTGCATCAGTCGCTCTATGGTACCAAACTGTCGCTTGATGCCTTCGTCATTGATGAGCTTGATGCCGAATCTTTGTGGAATCATGGGCAGGGCCGAAAGGCTCCATCTTTTCCACATGGGGGTATAGTCGTCGGGTTCCTTCAGCTCACACAAGTGGCCGAAGGTCCAGGTTACTTGGTATCCGTTACCTTCCATATATCCGTCGTGTGCCGAGTTTGCGCCTATGATGCGGGCTATGTCTTTGGCAACACTGGGTTTCTCTGCTATACAAACTATCATTCTTTATTTTTATTTCTGTTTGCAAAGGTACAACAAAATAATGAGAAAGTGATCATTTCGTTTTCTTTTCTATTCAGTAAGGACAAAATATTCCGCAAGATTGTCGCCCTGAACCCACGGTCACCGGCCGAAGGAAATTGAAAATCGCAGGCCGAAGTGAATTGAAAATCGCAGGCCGAAGGGTAAAGCAAAGGTAAAGGGCAGAAGCAAGTTTTTGGCAGCACGCCCTGTAAGGGCAGAAGCTCTTAGCCCAGGGCAGCGCTCTGGGTAACCTTATGGCGCAAACAAGTCGCCCTGTAAGGGCAAAAGCTTTAAAACTCCAGACAATTTACAAAGCTTTTGCCCTTACAGGGCGACAAATTTGCGAACATGATAACCCAGGGCGCTGCCCTGGGCTAAGAGCTTCTGCCCCTTC
>OMFM01000408.1_pt1 | contig 18866 bp, 15 predicted proteins | sample 1645661 | NCBI WGS metagenome assembly OMFM01 (sample SAMEA103958128, study PRJEB25191) | human gut metagenome | reverse complement strand
AATGTATGGAAAAAATATTCTCTTTTTCTTTCTGACTTGGAAGATCCACAAAAAAGATTTCGTCAAATCTGCCTTTTCTAAGTAGTTCTGGAGGCAGTTGATTAATATTATTAGCAGTTGCCACAACGAATACAGGTGCTGTCTTTTCCTGCATCCATGTTAATATTGTAGAAAATATTCTAGAGGTCACACCACCATCTGTAGCTCCACTTGATTGTACACCGCTAAGACCTTTTTCTATCTCGTCAATCCATAATACACATGGAGCAACAGCTTCGGCAGTTGCAATTGCTTTTCGAATATTATCTTCACTCGACCCTACAATGCCCTGAAAGACTTTTCCTACATCTAACCGAAGTAAAGGCATATTCCAACTAGAAGCAATACTTTTAGCTATTAAGCTCTTTCCGCATCCTGGGACACCTAACAAAAGTAAGCCCTTAGGCTCTTTTAACCCCCAATCGCGAGCTTCCTTGTCATATGCTAACTGCCTTTTTTTAAGCCACTCCTTTAAATTTTCCATACCTCCGACATCTTTTAGACTTTCATTTTTTGGAAAGTAATCCAAAATGCCAGATTTCCTAATAATCTGCTCCTTTTCAGAAGATACAGTAAAAGGAGACTTATCGTCAAAGCCATCCTTAACAGAGGCAAGGCAGTAAGCTAAATCTGCCTCCATTGATGTCATTCCTAACGCAGCATCTATCAGTCTATTTCTTAGGTTTGTTTTGAGTTCAACTTTTGACTGCTTCGCCACTATATCCAAAACTTCTCCCAATTCATTACGTTTAGGAAGTGGTATTTGTAATACAGTAATATACTTTTCCAATTCAGCAGGAAGTCTGTAAATTGACGATAGAATAATTGCATGGGTATTGTTATTTGTTGCTTCTGCAATTTTACGGAACATCAATTTAACTTCATCCCTATCAATATGATTATTTATATCATCAAGAACAAATATATTTTTCTCCCCAGACTTTTTTGAGTTAAGAATATAAGCTAACACTTCAAGAGGGTTTTGCATACGCTCAATTCTTTTCTCTGTTTTATCAGGTAATATCTGAACAAGTCCATATACACAATCCCATTGATAGTAATTTACTTTCTTACCTTCTCTACGCAACAGCTCTACAATACCCTTAATCTTTTGTTTCGTTCTGTAGTATTCGTAACTATGAAGATATAATACAGGGTAGTATGCCCTAATCATTAGGATAAGTTTCTGAAAAACATCTTCCATACTATTATGAATTTTGATTTAAATTAATTGTTCTACGAGGCTTCATTTTACTTAAATATTTGGCAGGAACAGGCTTTTTTGTCATTACACGTTTGTTACCTAAATGTTGCTCCAATATATCCATAGCTTCATGAGCCTTTTCGTTTACATCATTTGGTAAATAGTCAGAATCTGTTATAATGGTCCCGTCTTTTAGTATAGTAAATTTAATAGAGGCAAATGGTTCATCTTCTAGTGGGTCATACGATTTTGCCTCCATATAAAAACTAAACCTTTCTTCTTCTGTAGGTGTAAAAGTATAATTCGATCTATAGGTAAATCCGTTTTTTTCAAATTCAGAGATTAAAGCATTTTTCGAGTATTCAGCATTGAGCTCTTGAAACTTTTCCTTTAATTCTTCTACTTTTACATGTGCATTTGGCATATAATAAGTATTGTAAGTAACCTCGTTAGTTGACACATCTAATTTCAAGGCAAACTCACCATTGAAGTTAGAATCATTTCCAACTTCAGTAACCAATAATATATTGTTTTGCAAAGAATACTTCCATCCTAACGTCTCACATGCAGCCATTAAAACATTAGCATTCATTATTTGAGGGTTTCGTACAAACCTAGATGATTCAAATCTTGACATAATTATAACGAAAATAACAATTCTTCAATATTTTTTAATGGATCATGGTAATCATCTTTATTCAAAAAGATTTTATCTGGAAACAATTGCTTTACCAATTTATTACCCAATCTGATATTATAAAAAGCATACAACTTTTCATCTATAGCTATAAATACACGAGAAGCTCCTTCTTTTAATATATTGTATTTGAATAGTTTCCTTAATTCTGAGCTGCTCAATAAAGCAATCAACTTATCCTTCCACTTGTCCCCAATATTTGCTTTTATAGCATTATCGGATAACGACAAGTAAAAGAGAGCTGTGAGATGTTTTATAATAGATATTGAATCTGTAGGCTCTAATTCATAGAAGGACATTGTTAAAGATAAAATCTTATCATAGGATTCTGTATTACCTGCATCATTTTTCTTTTTGGGTTTATATGAATCACTTGCATTATTCACCTTTGACTTCATTGTGGATGAATTAATTAGCTTCTGCAAGTGAATAATTACATTTTGAATATCATCACTTATGATAGAGCCATTGCCTGCAGATGATAATTTAAACAATTTTGCCCTATAAAAACCAACCTCTTTTTGAGATAGGCCATTTGACATTTTGCTTTCAATTTCATTCTTTAATGCCTCTATCTCTTTTGTAAGCAGGTCTGATTTTGCCATAGTTCTACGTTCCTCAAGAATATTGTCGTAATCAATAAATAATTCCTCAAGGTTAGCATCTTTTCTAAAATACTCAATCCTCTCATTTTTGTAGTTTTGTACATCGGCAGAAGGCAATATGGAAATCTCTTGCAATGCTTTTTCAATGTACTTTTCTGCAAATTGTTTCTTTGATAAAAGATATTGATTAATTGCAGCTTGATAATGAGCAAGACACATCTCTTCTGTTCTAACATGAGTGATATTTTTAGATGTCACAGAAAATGATAGAACGTTAAAACTTCCTGTAAACAATACACATTGACCATTTTTTACTTCAATAACATTCTTCTTATGGAATGCAGGAAGCTCAACATGAAAGAACTGTTTACTGTATTCAGTTTCTAAAGTTTCAAGTGCTTTTTGGGATTGGCTTCCTACCATCTTATCCTTGTGGCTGTCAAGCCCTTCGTCTGGAGCAGAGTAAGATATGAACACTTTACCTCCTTGTTTAAGATAATTCTTGATTAAAGGAAGTCTGTTGCGCATAAATGTACCATCTGCTACCCATGGACTGGATAACCATATTTCATCAGGTTTGTCAGTTTGGAAAATATTATGCAATTCGGATTCAAATGCAATAGTATCATATAATGCACGTTTATGAAGCCTTTCTGAAAGATCATTAGAATTAATTTCCTCTGCCTTTTTATTTTCTTCATTTGCTATAGATTGCTTATCCTCTTGCTCAATAAGTTTCTTTTCTGCTGTAATAATATTTGCTACATCTTCCTTTACCAAAGGATCAGACTTGGCAAGGTCTAAATCATTGTAAATCGTAAGGTCTTCACTCTCACTTGCAGCTTGAAGCATTTGGGAAAACAAAGTCTGTTTTAAATCTTCATCATCTTCAATTAATTGAGATAACTGAGGCAAAACACTCTGTGTTACATCGTCATAAACAATAGCCCTGACTTGTTTTGTTCTAATGCTCTGAACAAAACAAACTATCAATTCGTACTTATAAAAATTATGATTTTGTGGGGTTGCATTCTGAAGAATAAATCTTTCCTTTGAACTCTGCATATTTGATGCTTGTATTTCAGAAAGCGCTTTTATTTCTTCAAAGCTTAGAGGGGTTAAAGATTCTTCCTCTTTTAAAAAATCTGATTCATTGATAAGTTGAATATCATCAGATGAGATACAGTCACGTAAACCGGCAAAAGAATGATTATTATTTAAATACCAAAGTTCAAAATCGGAACTAAATGATTTCATTCTCTCACCATGAGCGGCAAATTCTTGTCCCTGTTCCGTGATAAAATATGCGGACTCGTCACCCGTCACAAGATTGTATCGAATCATAGAGTCAATAGCATTACGAATCATCTTTTGTTCAGCAATGTCATGCTCTATATCCAATCCTAATATTTTGCCAATATTGGAAAGTGATGTTTGTCCGTCAATACTAATTATTCCAACAATGGCTTTCTCAAATGCTGAAATTTTTTCCGGTTTGTTTGTAACTCCTTTATATAACTGAGCTACAAACTTAATAGTATATGGTATATATCCGATAATGAGTTCAGATATTGCTTTATTTTTATCAATGACATTATTGAGGCGTTGATCCAACGTCTCTTCAATAGTTTCCTTTTTGTCAAAATCCTCTTTTAGAGGTTGTGACTTAAACTTCTTAGACTTTGGGGTAAAATTTTTGTTTCGTCCCTTGTTATATGTATTTTGTTTCATCTTACCAAATGTTGAAGTTGTTTAATATCAAAATGGTCCATCTCATCAATTGATTTTTTATAATGAGCATTTTCTCTAAAGAAGTCTCTATTCCCAATGACAATTAGAAGTCTTCTTGCACGAGAGAAACCGACATTTATACGTCTAATATCTTCAGCAAATCCGTAATGTTTCTCTTTATTGCTTCTCACGGTTGAAATTATGATTATGTTACGCTCCATACCTTGGAACTTGTCCACTACATTAATTCTACAAGGAAGTGACTTGTCAATTTTTCCATCCTTGTACATTTCTTTAATTTTACCATATTGTGCTCCATAGAAAGTTATTATACCTATTTCTTTATCTTCTGGTTTTTCTTGAGAATCCATAAACTTTTGGAAACCGTCTGCTTTTTGCAAGGCTTTAATGACTGTTTTAATAGCATCTAGTTCACCGTAATTTACATATGATGTAGAGCCACTCGGCTGGCTTTCATATGTATTTACATTAACCCAAATAGCATGTGTTTGTGGTTCAATAAACCCAGGAATAGTAAGTCCATGATAACGACTTCCTCTAGCATTATATTGTTCATTATCCATGTCTTCATCAGCAAGTCCACATTTCAGACCTTCTTCAAGTTCTTCACTATAGAAATGACCAATCGTATCCATAATCTTTTTATGCATTCGGTATTGTGTATCCAAAGTTGCGACTATTGATGGTTTGAGTTTGAATGCTGTTCTAAATAATATTTCAAATTGTGACTCCTTGAAGCTTTCGATGGTTTCTGCCAATACTTTTTGATTTGCCTTTTTCAAGGATGTTATGATGTTATTTTCATTCATCATCGGTGGAAGCTGTTTATGGTCACCTATGATGATGATTTTCTTTCCCCATACCATAGGTACAGACATCTCCAATGGTGTAGCCTTACTTGCTTCATCCATAATAACAACATCAAAAGCATTCTCATTGTTACCAAACAAATATTTATATATTTCTTGAAGTTGTTTGGAGCCACATATACTACAAGTGGCAGCAACAAGATTTACATTACTCTTATATGCTTCATAGAAATACTCTCTTGTATTGCGATCTCTGACAGTAAGATCCCTCTTCCATTGATTTATAACAGATGCATACTTAGTATCATCTGTCATGCCTTTAAGAATGGAGTCTATCCAAATGTTTGTACCATTGTCTTCATTCTCAGCACTTGGTTTAATACACCAATCTTCCATAAAGTCCAACATGTACCTTTTTGCTTCTATTCCGATTTCTTTCTCCGTTGATGCATTCTGGATTCGTACAGGTCTAATACCTCTACGCCCCTGCAATCTTTCAAGAGCATTGTCAACTGCAAGGTTAGTTTGTGAAGTTAGAAGAATCTTCGAATCAGGTTTCTTAAGTATTTGTTGCCATATAATCTCTGCAATAACAGTTGTCTTACCTGTACCAGGAGGGCCTTGAATAATTGCAATATCAGGAGCAGAAACAGCTTTTGCTACAGCCTCCAATTGCTTATCATTAAGGAACTTTTCAATTTTTGTTTCTGTTATTCGTTTCTTAACCTCTTCAAGATTCTCATCAAATTCACCTGCATATCTAGGATCAAATAGGAAGTCACATAATCTTGGATTAGCAGGTGCAGGAATCCTTTTAGTTTTTGAATGTGGATAGAACTGGTTTGGATTGGTAATTCGCAACATTGAATCGGCCAATCTTTGTAACTCAGAAGATTTGCCAACCATCGGAAATTGCAAGTAGTCTCCAACATGTATAAATCTCTCAACTCGTCCTTGGGCATTGCGATCCTCCATGTATTCAATAAATTCTGAGCTAATTTCAAATTTAATACTATTGAGTTTTCTTCCAATGCATTTTCCTAGCTTCAAAGCATTTTTCAGCATTTGAGTTCTGTTATTTCTCAGTTCTTTAATTTCATCATAATCCTGATACTCTTCCTCATATGCCAAATCTATCGCTTCATTAATAGCATCATATTCATTAGCCTTGATGAGATTTACGTTCTCATTTATATAACCATTTCTAAGATTCTTTTCAAATTTTATATTTAATTGATGGTCAAACTCAAAAGACAATATAGTTTTACCTTCATCATTTAAATCATATTCATTTGTAAGCAAAGATGGGTATAAAGTTATACTAGAGTTGATAGCATCATGAAATGAAGCTAATTCTTCCAACTCAGTATACTCAATAGTGTAATTGAGAACCTGACATGTTTCATCATTTTCAAAAGAGGCTGTAAAAGAAGGAGCAATCTCAGTTATTTTTTCCGCTACCTCCTTATAAACTTTCTTACAATAGCTAATATCATCACTTAATAATTTGATAGCAACAGAAGGATGATATTCCGGTTCTTGAATACTTAAAGATTCACCACAATGTTGGCGAACTTGAGAAAGTAATTCTATATAGTTGTTATAATCAGCTGGATAAAATTCAACCAATCCTGATGCTGCTTTAACTCTAATCCGTTTGTTAGAAACAAATTTTAACTGCATTTCACGCAACAATCCCTTATTCGGAATTACAAAACAGCCATAGTCGTATTCTTTTTTTATGAAGGTCTTATTATCATATGCAGCAATAACCTTCTGGTGCATCTCGTATGCAGTGTTGAAAAAAGAATAAGAATCATTAGAAGTAAAAATATATGAATTCCCACTTACAGAAAGACCTTCAATTTGCACATCTGGTCTAAAATCTGTAGGTGTAAAGATAGCTCTGCAAGCAGCAATTCTTATACTTTGTATTGCTTGAGAGTTAAAGTTAAGATAACTTTTTCCCTGAGTTTTTATAAGTAGTTGACCACTAACAGAATCAAGTACATCTATCACTCCTGGCATTTCTTTAATCTCAGATATAATTGAAGCTATATTTTGGTTGCTTTTAAACGATGCGACTATAACAGTCCTGCGTTCAGTTGTCAATGTTTCAGGATAATCAGATTTTATTAATTCTTCTAGATATAACGCTTGACTATCATCGTTAAAGGTATATACCCCATCTGCATAGCTATAGTTCGGATCATAATCATTTAGGTTTGAATTTATACTCTCCAACAAATTATCAAGATTTTCTGATGACTTAAGTGTTAAACTACCAGAAAGAATATGCTTTACATCTTCAGCTACTTTATAGCAGTTATCAGCTGCTACATTTGATAACTCTTCAAGAATTTCTTCTGTTATATCAACGTAACCGACAAATGATATTTCTCCTTTTTTATTTGTTACAAAATCTATATTAGGATTACGGTATTTTGTAGCTTGAACATTTTTTATAGCTGAAGTCAATCTTTCCTGAAGAGTTGGAGCTTTAACTTTTAATGTTAATGTATTATACGTGCGGTTATTATAGTGCTCTTTCTCTATGGTTCCGACTTCTTCTACAATAAATAATTCCTTCTTATCTGTATTTAAAGCTCTTTCACCATCAATATATGCTTTCCACATTTTTCGAGATTGTTCTCTATTTATCTCTCTTACTGGTTCTTTCAAGGAAAGAAGACTTGTACAGAAATCCTTGATTTCACGATATGATGTCATAAGGTCATTGCGATCGAGGAAATCCATAAAATTGTGGTTTATGTATTCTTCAGCCATGAATTTCAGATTCATGCTCTTATATTCAGAGGGATCAGTTGGGACAACAAATTCTTCGTCTGAGATATAGCTTAACGAGAATTCAGTTAGATTTTGTCTTGGCGTAACATATATAGATAACTTCAATTCTTCGATAATAAATTGATATTTTCGAAAGTCTTTCTTGGTCTTTCCTTTATAAATAATTTTGCATTGATGGACACCAAGAATAGATTCGAAAATTTCTTTTGCTGTCTGAGTTGTAGATTTAAGATAATTCTTGCTACACTCAAAGGCTTGTTGAGAGTATACAATAATACATGGCGTTGACTCCAGTACCTCTGTAAATAATTCTTCCGTGAATGTTCTATCTAATTCAGCCATATTATTTTATTTTAGATAAACTATACTTATGTTTCGGTCGTACATATTTAATTGAACACGTATAATTTCCTCATTTTCAATAAGTAAAACTACACCATAATCCGCGAATGAAGCCCCCATGCTATCATACCCATAACCACGAAGTTGAACTATATTGTCGCTAACATTAGTAATGCGCATACGTTTTGGAGACATCTGTATATTGTTCTGCCACAAAGGGTGCATACCGTCCAAGTTAAACATAGTGACGGTATATCCTTCTCCATCTTCAATATTTTTTTCTATAACTAATCTTCTATTTGCTCCATAGTTATGGCCAGATATATCTTGATTATTTTGAAATCTTACGTGATCTGAAGAGGTGAAAGTAACAGAACCTTTTGGTGGGAAATTATTGCCTTCTATGAGATTTTTAATGAATTTATCCATTGTTATTTGTTTTTGGTACAAAGTTAATTAAATGTCCAAAAAGTGACAAGTTTATATTTGTGCAATGTATGAGTATTGTTACACGAAATCATATGACATAAACAATTATTGTACAATGTAATGTACTATTGTAACTTTTATAGTTAAATAAAATATGCGATTCAGATTTCATCTATCTGAATATTCTGGTTTATCCATCCCAAATCACAAATGTGTTGCACATTTCTTACCAAAAAAACTTGGTTAATACATTTGTCACAAAATCAATCAATACTTGAAATGATACAGACTCCGGTTATAGTGACATTTGCCAATCAGAAGGGAGGTGTAGGAAAGACTACCCTTTGCGTCACCTTTGCCAACTATCTGGTGACAAAAGGTGCAAGGGTTGTGGTGATAGACTGTGACTTCCAGCACTCCATCATGAAATGCCGAAAGGCAGACATCAGAAAATACGGTGAGCAGGAAATGCCATACGAGGTATGGGCATACGAAGCCAACGACAAAGCGATGATGACTTCCCTTATGGAGAAACTTCACAACGATCCAGAAATAGACATTGTACTTATGGATTCACCCGGCAGTCTGAAAGCAGAAGGGCTGATACCCATGTTTGTCAACTCGGATATCATTATTGTTCCATTTCATTATGACCTGGTAACCGTTCCGTCAACGGTCAGTTTCCTCATGTTTGTTGACCGGCTGAAAAAGGCTGTCGGTGAAAGGATGAAAGCCAGACTCTTCATCATTCCCAATCTGAATGACGGAAGAATCGGCAAGCGTTCCGAACTGGTTATCTGGGACAATGCAAGGGATACCTTCTCCAACTATGGATACGTCACTGCGAAGATTCCCAAACGTGCGGATATGGAACGGTTCAGCACCATGGCGGCACTGGATATGCAAGCAGCTATCGTTACATCGGTCTTTGATAAGGTCTATCAGAGTATCTTCGATACACTTCAACCGATAAGGGAAAAAGAACTCAAAGGCATACAGCTGACGGAAAATCTGAATCCCAAACCTAAGAAGAAAAAGAAGGCACAGCCGTGTGATGAAGCTTTACAGGACATTACCGGCCAATCTGAAACCAGTCCTTCAGAAAATGGCAACTGCAATCAGAATAAAGAACTATAGTAATCAGTAAACTTCAATAACCATAGCACTATGAGTAAGGATATACCGGAAATAGATGACCTGACAAGAGGTATCAATGATTCAGAACTTATATTGACGCATGATTCCGTAGAAACTCAGGTTGAGCAAAGAGAGAATAATAATGAAGCACAGGAAAAGGATACTGCTGTTTCCCTTTCGGATACAGGATGCTGGGATGACTTCATGGAATTCCTGCAATCGGACGGTTCGGGAACGGACAAAACTGAAAGGCTTGTCTGCAAGCTTGACCGTGACCTTGCGGATTCACTGGACGACTGCGATATACATGGTAGATGCCGCTCTGACCTAGTGAATGCCATTGTAAGGGCATTCTTCAAGTCATACCTGCCACGTCTGGCAGAATACAGAAGGGAAAAGAAATCTTTGTTTAACAGTTATAATCTGTAGGATATGAAAAAGACAGACTGGACCGACAGGATGCTGGCCGCTCTTGTCGAGCTGTATCCGGTAGAGACCACAGCCTATACCGCTGCCGTTCTCAACCTGAGCGAATCGACCGTCAAGCTGAAAGCCCGTGAACTTGGACTTGTAAAAATGGCCAAATCCAGATGGATGGAGCGTGCCGACTATATAAGAAACCACTTTCAGGAGTATTCCTTCTCTGAGATAGGAAAAGCTCTCGGCATTACCCGGATGAGTGTCGGACGCATAGCCGCTGCACTCGGACTGAAACGCAGCAGTGAAGAGAAACACCAGATTTCCTCACGTATCCGTACCCAGATGGTAAAGAGGGAAAGACGGCGTATCGTCTTCGGACTGGAACCAATAACCGGTATCCGTGTCATATCAAACAGGGCAAAGGTAAGGGTACGCTCCAACATGAAGTCAAACGGATACATCATCAGTGAGGAACACAACGTGATTTATTATACCGGCACTACGGAACGCAGGGAACGTCTGGAAAGCCGGGGCATCAGACTGGGACTGCATATCCTTCCGCTTCCGCAGGACAGTTCCGCTCTTTCATCCAACATCATATTACAACAGCCATGCAGTACGGACAGATAGTATTCCTTCTCTTTGTGGCAATGGTATTCTACTATGCGGCAATGATTTTCATGGACTTCCAGAGGGCAAAGGCCGCACAGAATGCCGAGCAGGACAGCCATAAAGAAGAGGACATAGACATATCGGAAGAGGCACGAAGCTTCAGGCCGATAAGAATAAACCGGGATGAACCTGAATCCAAAGAAGAGAATCAGGAAGAGAATAATACAGGGAATCCCGAACCTGAGAATGAAAATACTAATTCTGACGGTACAGAGAAATCTGCATCCAAATCAGAATCTTCCAGACACGTTTACCGGGAGGCCATCATGACTGACGGCATTCTGGTTGAGAATATCATTCAGGAAATAAACCGGCTGGCAGAGACCGGTACCAGTGACCTCGGTGCCGTTATCTTCAGCTGTGAGAATGCCTGATATATATACCGTTCCTTTAGTGACATCTGTTTCTTTGGCGATGAAATCATTTAATATTATTCAGAAATGCAGATAATAAAGAAAAGTGCCCGGAATCTTACGGAGCGTTTCATCGGTTCAAGTTTTGGACAGAAGTGTGTGATGGCTGCCATTGCACTCGTTATTTCCACATCAAATGTAATGGCAGGAAGCAAGGGAGCAGCAGGTTTTACCAAGGCCACCCAGGAAGTCAGTTCCTATCAGACTCCGGTATCGAACCTGATGAAGGCCATTGCTGCCGTTATCGTTCTGGTCGGTGCCTTCAACGTCTATTTCAAGATGCAAAACGGAGACCAGGACGTGAAGAAGACCATCATGCTTACCATCGGAGGCTGTATCGCATTCATCGCACTTTCGGAAGCTCTTCCGCTGTTCTTCCAGTAATCCTTTCCAGGCATGACAATGAATCAGGAAGGATACCCTGTGTTCAAGGGATTGCAGAAGCCGCTGGAGTTTATGGGCATACGCGGCCGTTTCCTCACTCTGGCAGCGGCAGCCATAGGCGTATCATTCGTAGGCTTCATCGGTTTCTCAATCGCCTTGGGGAAGATTGCAGGGTTCATAGCCATGATGGTCATGGCACTGGTGGGACTGATAACCATCTACATCAAGCAGCGTGGAGGACTCCACAACAAGAAAAGGGCAAGAGGCATCTATATCTACAGAAGCCTGAGAAAAGAACAGTAAATCACTTTATACAGTATGGCACACAAAAGGAAAAGAATATTTGACGGACTCTATGCGCAGCTGGAGGAGACGGACGGCAATGTCGTGCTGTTCTCGGCCAGAGGTGAGCCGTCCGTTATCTTCGAAATAACCAATCCGGTCCAGCAGCTCTGTACGGATGCGCAGCAGTACATGCTGTTTCATGACGTGCTATCAAATATCCTTCAGACTATCGGTGAGGGATATGCACTGCAGAAGCAGGATATTCTGTGCAGACAGGCATATCATCATGACGTGCCGGATGATGCGGAGTTCCTGACAAGGAGCTATTTCAGGTACTTCGAGGGAAGGGAGTTCACAGAGATAAGGACTTTTCTTATCCTCACCCAGGAGGCCCAGAGAAGCCAGTTCATCCAGTATGACCCGAAGAGATGGCTCGATTTCCATTCCAAGGTATCAAAGACGGATGATATTCTGACGGAGAAGCATATCCGGCACAGGAAGCTCGGCAAGGAGGAAGTCAGCGAGTACTGCCACCGTTTCATGGCATTCCAGTTCCGGCACGGACCGTTCTCGATGACCAACTTCAAGGCTTCTGACGAATATCTCAGGACAGGTGACCGTATCATCCGTTCCTATCCGTTGGTGGACATTGACGAGATAAACCTGCCTTCCATGGTAAAGCCGTACACGCAGATGAACATCAACGGCTACGGTATCGCAACCGACCTGCTTTCTTTCCTTACCAGTGTCCCCTACTCGGACTGTGTGGTGTTCAATCAGGTCATTCAGATACCGGGACAGAGGAAGCTGCTGCGCAAGCTCCAGGCCAAGGCGAAGCGTCACGGTTCCATGCCGGACCCGAGCAACCGTATTGCAAAGGCCGACATTGAGGAAGTGCTGGACAGGCTGGCCGTTGACAGTACCATGCTTGTGTACTGCAACTTCAACATTCTGGTGAGCTGTCCCCCTGACAAGGTTACTCCGGTAACTTCCTTTCTGGAGACCAAGCTGTACGAATGCGGCATCATGCCGTCAAGAACGGCCTACAACCAGCTGGAGCTTTTCATGGACTGTTTTCCCGGTAACGGCTATGCTTTCAACCCGGACTATGACCTGTCCCTGACGCTTTCGGATGCTGCCCTGTGCTTTTTCTTCAAGGAGCATCTGAAGGAGTCTGAGGATACACCGCTGACCACATACTACACCGACCGTCAGGGACTGCCTGTCTGTATCGACATTACCGGCAAAGAAGGCAAAAGGAAGATGACGGACAATGCCAATTTCTTCTGTATCGGTCCTTCAGGTTCCGGAAAGTCCTTCCACATGAACAGTGTGGTACGTCAGCTTCTGGAACAGAATACGGATGTGGTCATGGTGGATACGGGCGATTCCTACGAAGGCATATGCGGATATTACAAGGGTACATACATAGCCTACTCGAAAGAGAAGCCCATTTCCATGAATCCGTTCAAGGTCACTAAGGAAGAATATGAACTCAATTTCGGTGAGAAGAAGAACTTCCTCAAATCGCTGATATTCCTGATATTCAAGGGTAACGCATTTCCAACAAAGATTGAGGACATGCTGATAAACCAGACCATCGTGGAGTATTACGAAGCCTATTTCAATCCGTTTGAAGGATTCAGCGACAGTGAGCGTGAGGCACTGAGACAGAAACTGCTGGTCGCCGCCAAGATGGAGGATGACTATGAACAGTACACGCACAGCATGGAGGACATCGACAGGCAGATAAATACGGAAGAGGTTCAGGAGAAGGCTGAAAGCCGTGCCCTGCTGCTGCCTTCCGAAGTACGCCGTCTGAAGCTGATCCGACAGTGCCGCTCACTGACTGCTCTGATAAATGATGAAGCGGCCACAGAATCGGAAAAGGAACGTGCACTTGCTATCATAGAAAAATATAAAAGGGAACTTTATAACAATTCCATGCTGATTAAGATAGACAGGCAGATTGACCACATGGAGGAACAGAAGCGCAGGCTGAAGGTTCAGGAACTCTCGTTCAACTCCTATTATGAGTTTGCCCTGGAGCGCATACCGCAAATTACACAGCTGGAGAAAATCAGTTTCAATATACATGACTTTGCGGCCATACTGAAACAGTTCTACCGTGGCGGCGAGCTGGAGATGACGCTGAACTCCGACCTGGACATCAACCTGTTTGACGAGCGTTTCATTGTATTCGAGATTGACAAGATAAAGGATGATCCGGTGCTATTCCCGATTGTGGTACTGATTATCATGGACGTGTTCCTGCAGAAGATGCGTATCAAAAAGGGACGGAAGGCTCTTATCATTGAAGAGGCATGGAAGGCAATTGCTTCACCTACCATGGCGGAATATATAAAGTATTTGTATAAGACCGTCCGGAAGTTCCACGGAATAGCCGGTGTGGTCACACAGGAACTTAATGACGTGATTGATTCCCCTATTGTGAAGGAGGCCATCATCAACAACTCGGATGTGAAGATTCTGCTTGACCAGACCAAGTTCAAGGACAGGTATGAGGATATTGCAGCCATTCTGGGACTCACTGACATACAGCGTCAGCAGATATTCACCATCAATGCGCTGAACAACCACGAGGGAAGAAGCTACTTCAAGGAGGTGTGGATTTGCCGGGGACAGCACTCGGATGTGTACGGCGTGGAGGAAGCACCTGAATGCTACTGGGCATATACTACAGAACGTACCGAAAAGGAGGCACTGAAGATTTATCTTGCCCGGTACGGTACGCTGCAGGAGGCCATCACCCGTATCGAGAAAGACCGCAAGGCGGATGGAGGACTTCTGTATCTGGAGTTTGCAAGAAAAGTCAACCAACATCAAAAAGTTATGTCACTATGGTAAGAACAGTATTAAGAATCATATCGGTTATAATGCTTTCTGCATTTGTTTGCATTAATGCACATGCTGCCTGGAGAATCGTATTCGACCGCAACTGCCTGAAGATTGTCATGGCCAATACCGCTTCACAGAAGCTTATCGAGGAACAGCACAACCAGCGTGTGGATACCATTGCAGCCAAGAAACAGAAGGTGGAACTCTATACGGTAAGCATGGCTACCATGAAGGAATTATATAAGCTGAGTATGGAGAACATATCCGGTTTCGGAACTGAAAGTCTTTATTACAAGGAAATAGGTCTGTGCGCTTTGGATATTCTGCGAAATGTTCCGGTACTTGTCAGTACAGTAAACAAGGCTAAATTTTCAAACAAGCTGCTCTGTCTGAACGAACTCGGCAATCTTGTAGCGGAAACCCAGCAGCTGGTCGGCAACTTTGTCAATATCGTGAACAATGCCAGGATTCCCAATCCGTTGCAGGGACAGGCAACTGCCGAGAAAAAGAATGACGGATACAATCTGCTTGACAGGTATGAAAGGCTGACATTGGCCAACAGCATCTATACTGACCTGAACAGGATACGCTACAAGGTGGAAGGGATGGTTCTGATGGCACAGTATGCCACTGCAAACGACCTCTTCTTTGCCATAGATCCTGAAGGATGGGCAAATGTGGTGACCATGAAGAATCATGTGGGAAATCTTGTACAGGACTGGAACGGACTGGTGGCTTCAAATTATTAACCTTTCATATATCTCTGTCATGAAACTCAGGAATATAAGTATCATATCAGTCGGTATTATAATGCTGTTGATGCCTGTAAAGGCATCCGCTTTCATCATACCCAAAGACCTGCCGACCATCGAAGCACTCATTGCCCTGCACAAGGCCATAAAGAAGGACGAGGACAAGGCTCTTACAAGAGTGGCCACAAGTTATGGCGAGCAGTCGCTCATTGAAAAGGGTGCGGAAAAGTTCAATGATGTCCGTACCACTCTGGATACAAGGCTGAACAATGCCTATTCGTACCTGGTACTGGCCGGTGCCATTTCTTCAACGGCCAACTCACTGTATCAGCTGGTAACGGAATACAAGGACTTTACCGGTAATACTTTCAGTCATGTATTAAAGAAGCCTTTCGTGGCCTGGTATTATGCAGATGCCAACGTGGCAATATCAAGGGAGATACAGCACTGCTACAGACTGTATGCATCCGTAGCCGCTTCGGGTATAAACCTGATGAAGGCCTCCATGGATGAAAAACTGAATCTGGTAATGACACTGAAGGCTTCCATCGACAGGGCAAGGTACATAATAGACAATGCTAATCTGTATTGTTTCCTTATCACGGACTGCGGATGGAAGCCGGACTATATCTGGGAGATACTGAACTCCAATGTGAAGAATGAGATAGCTGAGCGTGTAATCAATAAATGGAATCAGGGTTATGCAGGTTAGAAGAATATTTACAATAATCATGTGTCTGGCAGTATCATGTATCATATTTACATCCAATGCCCAAAGCATAGTCAGTGACAGTGAAAAGCAGAAGCAGTGGAAGTCTATGGAAAACGGTCCGTGGGATTTTGCTCCTGACTGGTATTACTTTTTCCTGCATAAGAAATACTCAGGTGCGGAAATGTACTGGAAATGGGACTGGTTCAACTCTGGATTCCGTGTCCGTTTCAAGGAACCAAAGTCTGATGTGAAGCGTATCATGCCGGTGCGTGTAACTGCCGAAGAGACGCAGAGGCAGAAAATCAAAAAAGTGGAGAGTGAGCGCAAATATATCGAGGAACTGTATAAGGAAGAACTAGCAAGGGAGGCTGACAGAAATGTTGACCTGATGTATGCCACTTACAAGGACGAGTTCAACCGTATGCAGGACTGTATCACGGACGGACTGCTCTACTGTATGCAAAAGAGTGACGGCAAGCTCCGCTATCAGGTGGACGAGCTGAGCCGCCAGAATGAGATAATCTGTGCGGATATAGCCTATATACACAAAACCGGTGTCGGCTATGGGCTGGAGAACGCCAAGCGGCAGAAGGCATATGAGGAAGCCAAATCCAGGATGGCAGAACTGGTCAACAGGACTGCACACCTTTGTGCCGTTGCCGCTACGCATTATTGAAAAACAAGTAAAAACAAATAACATTTTAAGATATGGATTTATTGTTTATTCCGCTGACAATAGGACTTCCGGCTATTGACGAAAGTCTGGAAAAGCTGCTGACGGCCATGGAGACATTTCCGAATGTGACCGTTCTCGGTGATGCCGTTTCAATGGCAAAGGCTCTCGGTCTGTGCCTGGCCCTGTGTGTCGGTTCATACGAATGCTGGATGATGATGCTCGGAAGGCGTGGTATGGATGTCATGAAGCTGTTGCGCATCATCGGCATTTCCCTGTGTATTTCATCCTCTTCATGGATATGCTCGGCTCTGCAGGTTCCGGGAAAGAGTCTGGAGTCCGCTACATGGGCTATGGCAAAGGCAAAGAACAAGGAAGTGGCGGCCTTCGAGCTGAAGGTGGCACAGAAACAGAGTGAATATCTCGACAGGCTGAGAACTGTGCAGGACTCCATTGCTACAGCAAAGCAGGTGGCCGAAATCGGTCAGGATGCTGCATGGTGGGACAAGCTGATATATAATGTGGAAAATCTGGGCTCGACCATCAACAACTACGCACAGAGGGCTGCCGTGGCGGCTGAGACGAAGGTCAGTGAATGGATAAACGATGTCATACGCTTTGTCGGAGAACTGATTTTCCAGATGTCGTATTACGGGATGCTCGTGGCACAGAGGATTTTCATGGCCATCATGATGATATTCTGTCCGATCATGTTTGCTCTCTCGCTGGCACCGCCATGGAACTCGGCCTGGAGCCAGTGGATGTCCAAGTTCCTTTCCCTCTCGTTATGGGGATTCGTGACCTATATGTGCATCTATTATATAGACTTCATCCTTCTTTATAACCTGCAGCAGGATCTGGTGGCATATGACCATCTGCTGCACGGCTCGGTAAACTCCTGGGAACAGATTGGCGCACTGGGACTGCAGGGAATAGGCTCCAACTGTATGTATGCCATGGGTATGCTCGTGGGTGCCTATATCATACGCTTCGTTCCTGAAGTGGCTTCGTGGCTGATTCCGGGAGGTGTAAGTTCAGGTACAGGTTCCGTTGCCGGTTCGGCTGCAATGGGTATCACCACTACTGCAGGTGCCATGGCCGGAGGTGCGGCAGGTTCTGCCATGAAAGGAACAGGTTCGGCTGTCAGGTCATTAGTCAAATAACTTCAAATCTTTTTACAATATGCTTATTGAATCCCTTGCACAGAAAACCAGACTGGCCATGATTACGGTTTTTGCGGTAATAGTAGGATGCACCGTCATCTGTGCCTTTACGGTCTGGTGCTGCATTTCACTTGTCAATGAGGAAAGGCAGCAGATTTATGTACTTGACGGAGACATTCCGTTTCTTGCCGAGCGTGCACGGCTGGAAGCCAACTTCACAATGGAGGCCAAGGCGCACATACAGCTGTTCCACCAGTATTTCTTCAACCTGCCGCCCGACAACGACTATATCAAATGGACGGTAGGGAAAGCAATGTATATGGCTGACGGGACTGCACTGAAACAGAAACAGGCCATGGACGAGAACGGTTTCTACTCTGACATCATTTCCTCTTCGGCTGTCTGCACCATCATGTGTGACTCCATTCAGTTTGACGAACATGAACGGAAGTTTACCTATTACGGTACGCAGCTTATCAAGCGCAGGACCAGGGACATCAGACGCTCGATGGTGACAACAGGTTACATCGAGTCCGTACCGAGGACAAGGAACAATCCGCACGGTCTGCTCATTACCGGCTGGAGGACACTTGAAAACAGGGATTTGGACTATTGATATACTGATAATATGAAATCATTCAGAAAAAAGATACAGGAAAGCCGTCTGAAGACGCACCTGCTTGTCAGGTCGTGGTTGCAACCCAGGCTGGG
>OMFM01000401.1_pt1 | contig 19154 bp, 17 predicted proteins | sample 1645661 | NCBI WGS metagenome assembly OMFM01 (sample SAMEA103958128, study PRJEB25191) | human gut metagenome | reverse complement strand
TGATCTCCGGGTGGCCGGGCCGGTACCCCGACGCATTCTCCACGGCGGCGCGTATTTTATCCGCTGTGGCACCGCAGAGCACCAGCAACTTCACATGCGCCACGATCTCCGGCCCCAGCACATCAAAGGGAATGTGTTTGTCATAGCCGCCGGCGATCATGATTACCTTCTCGCTGAACGACCGCAGCCCCGCGATGGCACGGGAGGGACTGGAGGCAATGGAGTCATTATAATACCGTACGCCCTTATAGGTTCGTACCAGCTCGATGCGGTGCTCCACACCGCCGAATTCCCGGGCAAAGGTCCGGATGACCTGGTCCGGCACCAGGCCGTCCACGGCGGCGATGGCCGCCATATAATTCTCCACATTGTGTACACCGGGGAGCTTGATGTCCCTCGTGGTCATCACGATGCGCTCATGACCGCCGCTGCGGCAGACAACGTCCTCGCCCCGCAGGAACACGCCGTCGGCAACCTCACCCTGCCTGCTGAAGAGGCGGGCGTGGCCGGGCGCGCGGGTGGACTGCTCTGCTGTGATGGCATTATCCGCATTAAAAATGGCAATGTCCTCCCGACTCTGATGGGTAAAAATATTCTCCTTGGCCGCCACATACTCCGCCATGTCCCGGTGCACATCCAGATGGTTGGGCGCCAGATTGGTGACGACCGCAATGTGTGGACTCTGCGTCATGGTCATCAGCTGGAAGCTGGACAGCTCCAACACCGCAAAATCCGTGCTCAGCATTCCGTCCGCCTCGCACAGCAGCGGGTGGCCGATGTTGCCGCCCACCCACACACGCTTTCCGGCCTTTTTCAGCAGCTCGGCAATGATGGTGGTGGTCGTCGTCTTGCCGTCAGAGCCGGTGACAGCGATGATCGGACACGGGCAGATCCGGAAGAAAACCTCCATTTCACTGGTCAAAACGGCGCCTTTTTGAACACAGGCCGATATCTCCGGCACATCCGGGCGCAGCCCCGGTGTGCGGAAGATCACGTCCGCCTCCAGATCCTTCAAATAATCCGGACCCAGGTGCAGCTCGCAGCCCAACTGTTCCAGATGCTCCGCCTGTTCGCCCATCTGCTCCCGGCTGCGCTTGTCGCAGGCGGTGACGCGGATTCCCTCCGCCAGCAGCAGCTCCAGCAGCGGCGTGTTGCTGACGCCGATACCGATGATTGCTATGCGCTTGCCGCGCATGTCCTCTATATATTCATGCAACGTCATGTTATACTCCTCCATCCGGCACAGTATTGCTCCGTTCATTATACCTCTTTGGCACCGATTGTACAACAAAAAAACGCACCCCGGAGGATGCGTTTTTTCAGATCGCGACTGTGATGGGCGCTTCCAGCGCTACCGAGCCGCCGATGGATGCCGCGGTGACGGCGCCTGCCTGTCTTGTAACAGACGCATACACCGTTCCCGCCGGCTGCCGCAGGGCAACGGAGAAGTCTCCGTCACAGCCCCGGCTCAGGGCGATGGCGCTGGCCAGCGTGCCGCTGCCGCAGCTGCCCTCAAACACCAGCGTACCCGCTTCGGGCACCTTTACAAGCGGCGTCATGCGCTCACCCTCGATGAAGCACACACCATAGGCCTCCAACATCGAATCCTCCGCAAAGATTGGCTCTGCTGCCGCAAAGAAATCCCGGCTGGGCGCGACACCCTGAACCACCAGGTGTGCGATACCGCCAAGATGCACGAGCGTTCCCGCCGTGCCGGCAACCTCCACTTGCTCTACGAGCTTCGGAAGCGGCATCTCCGCGGACGCCGTACCGGCATCCATATCTACGGTCACGGCCACCGGATGATCGCACCCGCTGACAGAAAGCCGCATGGTGTGACGGCCCTTCAGCCCCTGCTGCTTCGCCAGCAGATAGCCATACGCCCGGGACGCGTTGCCGCAGAACTCGCCGGCCTCCATTTCCATATGTCCGTTAGGAAAAATGAACCCCACCTGCTCCGCCTTCAGTGCTTCGATGGCCAGCAGCTTGGCGGCGACAGCGGCACATTCCGCCTTCTCCACCGGCGTCAGGACAAACAGCGTAATATTCCCGGCCGGGTCTGCCCGGACAACACGCAGCTCCCTCATCTCTGATACCGTCCCAGGAACTGGCGCGTTCTCTCCTCACGGGTGTTCACCATGACCTCCTCCGGCGTACCCTCCTCCACGATAACGCCGTCGGCCATGAAGATCACGCGGTCCGCCACATCCTGGGCAAAGGACATCTCGTGGGTCACGATGACCATGGTCATGTGTTCCTCCGCCAGATCGCGGATCACCTTCAAAATCTCGCCGGTCAGCTCCGGGTCCAACGCCGATGTCGGTTCATCAAAAAAGAGTATCTCGGGATCCATCGCCAGTGCCCGGGCGATGGCCACGCGCTGCTGCTGTCCGCCGGAAAGCTCACAGGGATAGGCGTTCTCCTTGTCGGACAGCCCCATCTTTTCCAGAAGCTTGCGGGCGCGCTGCTGCGCCTCGCCCTTGTCGCGGCCCAGCACGCGTATCTGGGGATCCATGAGATTTTTCAGCACCGAATAGTGGGGAAACAGGTTGAAGCTCTGGAACACGAGGCCGAACTTTTCCCGTACCTTCTTCAGCTCGCCCTTATCGGCATAGACCGCCTTGCCGTCCGCGTCGTTGTGTACGGCCTGAATGTCGCCGTAGATCAGCTCGCCGGAGTCCATCTCGGTCAGCAGCGTGGCGCAGCGCAGCAGCGTGGATTTGCCGCTGCCGGATGGGCCGATAATGGCCACCACCTCTCCCTTTTCCACGGAGAGGCTGATATCTTTCAGCACGTGCAGCGTCTCGTCATTAAAGCTCTTCTTCACGTGGTTCATCTGCAATAATTTCATGGCGCCCCTCCTTACTGGTAGTAGCTCATGCGCTTCTCTACCCGGCCCATGACGAAGTCCACGACCGCGTTGAACACAAAGTAGAATACGCCTGCCACCAAAAACGGTACAAAGCTGGTTTCGGAGTTCGCGATCTGCTTACCGATGGTAAACATCTCCTGATAGGAAACGGTAAAGGCCATAGACGTGTCCTTGACCAGGGTCACCACCTCGTTGGTGATACTGGGCATGATACGCTTGAAAACCTGCGGCAGAATGACGTGAATAAACGTCTGGACCTTTGTGTATCCCAGCACCTCCGCAGCTTCATACTGCCCAACTGGCATAGACTCGATACCACCGCGATAGATCTCCGCAAAATACGCCGCATAATTGATGGCGAACGCGATCACCACCGGGATCAGTTTATTGCGGGACACGGGCAGTTCAAAGAGGTAATACGGTCCGTAGGTCACCGCCAGCAGCTGCAGCATCAGCGGGGTTCCTCGGAGAATGGAGATAAAAAAGCGGGTAATGCCGGAGATGATCTTGCTCTTGCTCATGCGCAGCAGGGCAACGATCATGCCCAGGGGGAGAGAAAACAGCAGCGTCAGAGAGAAAATGGCGCAGGTTTTGGAAAGTCCCTCGCCCATCTTCACGATCATTGTCAGTAAGGTCATATCGTATCCTCAATTCACGCACACACGCTCCCGGAGGCGAGGCCGCCTCCGGGAGCCGGTATGTTTTTCAGTCAGTCGTCCCGCGGGATCAGCCCAGCAGCGTCAGGTTGTTCTGAATGTCGGGGTACTTGGCAGCGATCTCGGCATAGGTGCCGTTCTCGACCAACTGCGCCACGGCGCCCTCGATGGTCTTGCACAGCTCTGCGTCATCGGCGCGGAAGGCGATGCCGTACTGCTCAGCGCCCAGGCCCTCATCCAGGACCGTGAAGCCGGCGTTCTCGGCGGCATAGGAAACGGCCACGGGCTTATCCACGATCACGGCGTCCACGGCGGCGCCGCCCAGCTCAGTGAAGCACTTGAGGAAGCTGTCACAGGTCATCAGATCGCCAAAGGTCGCCGCCAGATCGGCCAAATCGCCGCCCTCGGACAGCAGCGCCTCGCCGGAGGTACCCAGCTGGACCGCCACGACCTTACCGGCCAGATCAGCGGAGGACTTGATGTCACTGCCCTCCTTGACCATGATCACCTGCGTGTTGTCATAGTAAGGCGTGGAGAGCACATAGCCGGCCTCCTTCATGGAGTCGAGGATCGTCATGCCGGACCAAACGCAGTCGCACTCCTTGGCGTCCAGCTGCACCAGCTTCTGATCCCAGTTCACAGGGAAAATCTGCAGCTCCCATCCCAGCAGATCGCAGGCGGCCTTGCAGACCTCCACGTCAAAGCCGGTGTAGTTGCCGTCCGCATCCAGATAGCTGAAGGGGGGATATTCCGCGTCGATACCCATGATGAAGGTCTTTGCGGAAGTGGAATTGGCATCATCCTTGGATTTGTCATCCTGCGCGGTCTGACCGCAGGCCACCAGCGACAGTGCCATCACCATGGCCAAAATCAATGCGATGATCTTTTTCATTGTCTTTCTCCTTTTCTTGCCGGGATACCGGTCTTTGTCCTTGTTTTCCGCCGGTCTGCCGGCGCTCTGTTTACTACGCTACCAATTTACCACTTTACCGAACTAATGTAAATAGTCTTGTGCTCCAAATTATTCTGTTTTTTCTTGTCTGATTTGTACAAAACATAAAAAAGGCCGCAGCGTAAAGCGCTGCGGCCCCCTTATAACCGTGCGAGTATGCCTATAAGCCGGGTTCTGTTTTGATAGTCATCTATCTACGCGTGCCGTCGCCGGTACGCTCAAGCCACCTCGGGAGCAGCCGGGCCGGCCTATGCTCCCATACCGGTGTTGCTCCGGATAGAGTTTACAGCGACGGTCGCTTTCACACGCCGTCGGGTGAGCTCTTACCTCGCCTTTCCACCCTTACCTCATCGACGCAAAGCCGACGGGCGGTATATCTCTGTTGCACTTTTCCTGAAGTCGCCTTCGGCGGGCGTTACCCGCTATCCTTGCCCTGTGGAGCCCGGACTTTCCTCATGGACGGGCTTTCGCCCTGTCCCCGCGACTATCCAGCGTACTCGCAGGGTCAATTCTACCCAAACGGCAGCGGAAAGTCAACGAAAATTTACCGAACGCGGGGGATCAGCAGCATTTTATCCGGTACCGTTCCCTCCTCCAACTGGTTCACCGCGCGAATCAGCTCCTCGTCGGTGCGGTACTGCTTTGCCGCATCCCACAGAGTCTCTCCCGGCGCCAGACGCCGCATGACCAGAGATGGCCGGCGGGCATTTTCCTGCTCAGGCAGACACTGCACCGCACTGACGGTTGACAGCGTTTCACGGGGCGCGGCGGCGGGCGATACCGCCACCGCCTGCCGTAGATCACAACCGCTGCCGGTGAAGGCTACCTCCGGTGCGCCGCACAGGGTACAGACCTCTCCCTCTCCCAGCGGCAGCTGCGCAGTCTTCTCCGTGACGGCCGGTGCCTCCTCCTCATCCAGATACAGCAGACGCATACGCACGTCGGCACAGGGCGTGCCGTCTTCTCTGGCGGAGGGCGCGCAGGCGGTATCCGTAACGAACACGAAGGGCCGCTGACGGCCGAAATCCAGATGCTGGACCGCCTCCTGCCGCACGGGGCGCTCCGGTGCCAGGGGCAGGGACCGTTCTGTCGTTTCCAGCTTGGTGCCGCAGTGGGTGCTGTACAGATCCGTAACGCAGGATACCGTCTCCTTACGCGTGATACGCAGCAGCAGCCGAAGCTCCGCCGAGACGGAGAAGCCGCTGCTCTCCTCGGTCCGCAGCAGACGCGCCTCGCCGCAGATCAGCTGCACCCGGGCGGCAACATCCCCCTCCTCACCGCCGGCCGGGCTGTCCACGATCTGGGAGAAGGGCACAGCGGCGGTGTATGTATGCAGCTTCTGCTGCTGGCAGCGATACAGGGCACAGAGGGTCAGTTCGCCCTTTACCAGCAGCTTGGCGCCCACCAACTGGCAGGAGGCGACCTGGGGGTACAGGCGGCAGAGGAGCAGGTCCTCCGGTGCCGGCTGGCCGGCCGGTACCGTGACCTCACCGGCGACGGCACACTCACGCTCCGCCATGGCGGCGGTCATGTACAGCTCATGCTCCCGGCGGCGCAGCCGCAGGGCGGGGTCCTCCTCCACGCCGCAGCACAGCTGTACGGTGGTGCAGGTATAGCCGCAGACCGTCCACTCCGGCATCAGACGCAGGGACAAACGGCGGGGCGTCAGTGCCTGGGCCTCGCACAGCAGCAGCCTTCCGGCGGCCCACAGCACCTGGCAGGCCGCCAGGGGACGGTTCTCCGACGTGCAGACAAAGGGCACCGCCTGGGTCAGGCTCCGCAGTCCCACGCTCTCCTCTGAGGTGTACAGCACCGTGACCCGAACAGTGCCCTTCAGTTCCAGACTGCCGCTGCGGGCGGTGATGGACCGCAGACACAGTGTGCCCGAGGCCTCCACCACACGCCCCATGTCCGGGCAGTAATCGGGGATGGCTGCCTCCAGCGTCTCCTCGTGGGTCAGCGTCAGCCGGGGCATCTCATCCCAGCAGGTGATATCTTTCCATTGCAAGCCACATTCCATCGTTCCAGCCCTCACATTCCTATGGTTTGTGACCATTCTATGTGTGAACTCCGGCGGTTATGCCGCCACGCCGAACAGCCGGCGCAGCAGTCCCCGCATCCCACGGGGCGCCCGCCAGACGATGATCCTCATGTCTTCACCTCCTGTCCCTCAAGCACGCGATGCCGCAGGCGATCAGCAAAAACGACACCAGGAACATTAAGCAGCCCACCGGGAACACCGCCGCGATCAGGATACCCAGTCCCAATCCCAGCGCACAAATGCCCAACCAGCAGCAGCCGCCCCATCTTCGCACCGTATATCCCTCCCCCTGCTCCAGTATATGAAGCGCAAAAAGCGGAGTGCATCGCACTCCGCTTTTTCACTTCTTCTGCCAGGCCCGCAGGTCCTTCAGTTCATCATAGAGCCGCAGGTAGCTCCTGTGGCGGCTGGCAGGGATATCGCCGTCCTGCACAGCCTGCAGCACACGGCAGCCTTTTTCCTTTGTGTGGGTACAGCCGGTAAAGCGGCATTGGTCCACATAGGGCGCAAATTCTGGGAACGTCTCCGGCAGGTGTGCCTTCAGCTCCAGGTCCATTTCCTCTGTATCAAAGGAGGAAAAACCCGGTGTGTCGATCACATAGGTGCCGCCGCCCAAAGCAAACAACTCCACATGGCGCGTGGTGTGGCGGCCGCGGCCCAGAGCCTTGCTGACCTCGCCCACCGGCAAATGCAATTCCGGCAGCAGCCGATTCAGCACGCTGGACTTCCCCACGCCGGAGTTCCCGGTAAAGGCATTCAGCTTTCCGGCGATGGCGGCGCGAAGCGCCGCCAGTCCCTCCCCTGTCTCGGCGCTGATACGCAGCACCGGCAGGGCGGAGTGACTGTAGATGTCATACAGCTCGTCCGCCGTGTTCAGATCGCACTTGTTCAGACACAGCAGCACCTGACAGCCCTTCAGGGCGGCGATGGCGGAAATGCGGTCAATGAGATACGGCTCCGTCACAGGGATGGCGGCGGAAGCCAGGATGACCAGCTGATCGATATTGGCGGCGGCGGGACGGGAAAACACATTGCGGCGCGGCTCCACAGCCTCCACAAAGCCTTCGCCCCCGCCCAGGTCGCGGACCTGGACCCAGTCGCCCACCAGCGGGCTCATGCCCTCACGGCGGAACTTTCCGCGGGCGCGGCATTGCAGCGTCTCGGCTCCGGTATTTACATAGTAGAAACCACTGAGGGCCTTCTCAATGCGGCCCCGACTCAAAAGCGTATCTCCTGAATGGCGGAGACCTTGGTGGCCCCGGTGTTCATGCTGGTAAAGACGGCACAGACGTTAGAACTGGTCCCAGTCTTGCCGGTGAAGGTATATGTCACCGTTCCCATGGAGGCGTTGATGTACTGGCTGTCCAGAGTCACGCTGTCCTGCTCGAACTCCACCTTGATCATACCCTCCATATCGCTGGGCATGGTAAACTCCACCACCCGGGCCGCTGTGGCGTCGTCGCTGTTCTTCTGTCCGCTGACAGTGAAGCTGATCTTTGTACCGCCGGGAACCTCGCTGGTGGGATCAATGCTCTGATCGATCACCTGACCCTGGGGCGCAAAGCTGAATGTGTCATAGGTGATCTCACCCACAGTAAGGCCCAGGTCCTGAGCATTCTGCACTGCGTTGGCGATATCCTGACCGGTGAAGGTAGGCACCGTCACCGTTTCCGGTCCGGTGCTGACCCGCAGGATCACCGTCTGTCCGGCCACCAGCGGCTCGTCGGCGGCAGGGACTGTCTCGATCACGGCGTCCGCGCCGTATTTGTCGGAGGACACGGTTTCCGTGGTGATCTTCAGATCCAGACCCATATCGGTCAGAAGCACGCGCGCCTGCCGGTACTCCATGCCCACCAGGTCCTTCATCGGCACCTTCTCCGGCTCGGCGGCCACATAGACCTGAATGACCAGATTGCTCTTTCGGGTGCGGCCGGCAGTTGGATCCTGCTCGACGATCTGCCCCGGCTGGTATTCCTCTGTGGTGCGGGTACCCTGTACCTCGATCAGGAAGATATCCTTTACGCCCTCCATCTCCTGGGCCTCCTCCACAGTCTTGCCGCGGATATCGGGCACGGGGTAGCTCTTGTTGCTGCCGGCAGGGCCGAAATCACCCAATATCAGTTTGAACAGCAGCACCACCAGCAGCACCGCCGCGGCAAAGATCCCGGCGATGATGGCAATAGACTTCTTATCCCGGCGGGGCGGCTCCTCTTCCTCCTCGCGCTCCCGGCGCAGCTCGCCGGTGTGCTTTTTTACGGCGGAGGCCACTTGGGCTGTGGGCAGGGGCATAGTGGGCTCGGTATCCGCGGCAGGGGCAGTCAGCTCCTGCCGGATATAGTCCATATCCACAGAGGGGTCCCGGCGGAACTTCTCCAGATCCTCGATCATGGCGTCCGCTGAGGCGTAGCGCTTGTTGGGATCGCTGTTCATAGCCTTCATGCAGATCAGCTCCAGCGGCTCGGGGATACTGGGATCGATATCCCGGGGCGCCAGAGGCACGGAGCTCAGGTGCTGGATGGCCACGGATACGGCGCTGTCGCCCTCAAAGGGCAGGCGTCCGGTGAGCATCTCATACAGCACAACGCCGGCGGAATAGATATCCGAGCGCGCGTCGATACGGTCGCCCCGGGCCTGCTCCGGCGAGATGTAGTGCACGGAGCCAAGCGCCTCCTGGGTCAGTGTCTGCCCCTGGTTGGCAAGGCAGGCAATGCCGAAATCAGCCACCTTCACGCTGCCGTCCCGCAGGACCATGATGTTCTGGGGCTTGATATCACGGTGGATGATGCCGCGGCTGTGGGCGTGGCTCAGGCCCCGCATGATCTGGGTGATGAAATGCAGCGACTCCCGCCAGTCCATGCGGCCACGGCGCTCCATATACTGCTTCAGCGTGATGCCGTCGATCAGCTCCATGACGATGTATTCCCGGTCCGGATTGGTGGACACGTCATACACCGACACGATATTGGCGTGGCTCAGCTGCGCTACCGCCTGGGACTCATCGTGGAACCGGCGGCGGAAATCCGCGTTGTCCGCCAGGTCGCTTTTCAGTATCTTGATGGCCACAAGGCGATTCAGCCGGTGGCACCGGGCCTTATAGACATTGGCCATACCGCCGGAGCCGATCAGTTCCAGTATTTCATAGCGATCGTCCAGCATTTTTCCGATATACTGATCCATGTGGTCATCTCCCTTCCTCGTTCAGCAGCAGCACTGCCGTGATGTTGTCCGGTGCGCCCCGCTGAAGCGATATTTGCAGCAAATGGTCAAGACATTCATTTACGTCCCCGTCGTGGAGGACCTCAAACAGCATCTCCTGATCCGAGACGGTGTTCACCAGTCCGTCGGAACAGAGCAGCAGGAACTCGTCCTTGTGCCAGGGCAGTTCGAAAGCGTCCGCCTTGGCGTGGATATCCGGGCCCAGTGCCCGGGTGATGAGATTGCGATTGGGGTGTGTTCTGGCCTCCAGCGGCGTCAGATCGCCCTTGGCCACCATATTCTCCACCACCGAGTGGTCGCGGGATATCTGGAAAATTCCCTCCGGCGTGATGTGATAGGCACGGCTGTCGCCAATGTTGCCGATAATCGCCATGTCGGACCGGGCCACGGCGCACACCAGCGTGGTACCCATGTGCTGATACTCCGCGTTCCGCGCCGCCTCCTGCCGGATGGCGTCATTGGCGCAGGCGATAGCGCTGAGCATTGCCTGCCGCAGCTGCGGGATGTCCATATCGTCCCGCAGGCTGTCGCGCAGTTCCTTTTCGAACCGGGTCACGGCAATGGCACTGGCCACCTGTCCGCCGTTGGTGCCGCCCATACCGTCGCACACCACGGCCGCGTGGAATGCGCCGGCCTCGAATACGGCGTAGGCGTCCTGATTCTCGCTCCGCACCAACCCGGTATTGGTGATCCCCCACATTTTCATAGTCGCTCACATCCTTTATTCCGTAAAGAGTCCGTGTCTCACAATTGGCCACGTTCCTGCATTTCCTTCCGCCGCAGCTGGCCGCAGGAGGCGTCGATATCGCCGCCCAGGCTTCTGCGGACCGTGGCGGTAACGCCCAAACTCTCCAGCTTCTGCTGGAATGCGCCGATGCGTCTGCTGGGCTTATATGGACTCTCCACCACGTCGTTCAGGGGTATCAGGTTCACGTGGCCCGGCATACCCTTCAGCTTTTTCGCGATCAGCTCCGCCTGCCAGTCGTGGTCGTTGACGCCGTCGATCATGGCATACTCAAAGCTGATGCGCCGCCCGGTCTTTTGGAAGTATCTGTGGCAGGCAGCAAACAGTGTCTCTACATCATACGCCCGGTTCACCGGCATAATGCGGCTGCGGGTCTCGCTGTCCGGTGCGTGAAGGGAGACAGACAGCGTTAATTGAAGCTGCCGATCCGCCAGCGCGTCGATCCCCGGCACTACGCCGCAGGTGGACAGGCTGATATGCCGCATACCGATGTTCATCCCGTGGGGGCTGTTGACCAGCTCCAGAAAGCGCAGCACATTGTCCATGTTGTCCAGCGGCTCGCCGATACCCATGAGCACGATGTTGGAGACAGGCAGGCCGCTGTCCAGCTGGGTAAACAACACCTGGTCCAGCAGCTCAGAGGGCCGCAGGTCCCGGACCTTGCCGGCAATGGTGCTGGCGCAGAAGGCGCAGCCCATACGGCAGCCCACCTGAGAGGAGATACACACGGTGTTGCCGTGGTGGTATTGCATCAGGACCGTCTCGATGCAGTTGCCGTCGGCCAACTCCCACAAATATTTAACGGTCCCGTCCAGCTTCGAGGTCTGCTTCCGGGCCACGGTCGGCGCTGTGATGAAGCACGTCTCGGCCAGCTGGGCACGCAGAGGCTTGGACAAGTCGGTCATCTCGTCAAAGGAGCGCACGCCACGGTGCAGCCAGGTGAATACCTGCTTGGCACGGAAAGCCGGCTGTCCCATATTCTTAAAAAAGTCAGCCAGCTGACGCTCGGTCATGGATTTGATGTCGGTCATGCAATTCGCTCCTTGACGTTATCCCCTGCGGCGCATACGGCAGATGTAAAATCCATCGGTGCCGGTCCGCTGGGGCCACAGTGTCACATCACCGGGACAGCTTCCGATACCGGGCAGGGTAAATTCCTCTTTCGCAAAGTCCGGGTGTACGTCCAAAAAGGCCGACACCACGCCGCCATTTTCCTCCGGCAGAACGGTGCAGGTGGCATACACCAGCACGCCGCCGGGACGGACGTAGGCAGACACGTTGTTCAATATCGACAGCTGGACGGCGGGCAGCTGTGCCAGCTGCGCCGGATCCTTCCAGCGGATATCCGGTTTCTTCCGGATAATGCCCAGGCCGGAGCACGGCACATCGGCCAGAACCACATCGGCCTGCTCCACCCAGCCGGCGTGACGCTCCCGCCCATCGGCCAGCGCTGTGCGGATGATAGTGATCCCCAGCCGTGCCGCACCGTTTTCGATGAGCTTCAGCTTGTGGGGGTGAATGTCACAGGAGAAAATATCGCCCCGGTTCTCCATCTGTATAGCCATGGCGAAGGATTTGCCGCCAGGGGCGGCGCACACATCCAGCACCCGGTCGCCGGGCTTCGGTCCGGCGGCAATGGCCGCCAAACGCGCCGCGGCATCCTGCACCGTGCAGCGTCCCGACGCAAAGGCGGACAGACGCTCCAAATCGCCGGTACCGGTGACTTCAAAACAGCCCTCCAGCCAGGGATGGGGCACCAGACGGACACCGTCCGATCGCAGCGCATTTTCCAATTCCGCCGGCGTGGTCTTCAGCGGATTGGCCTGTATCACCGTGGGAACAGGCTCATTATCCAACCGCAGGAACGCCTCGGCCTCCTGCTCGCCGACCAAAGCCGTCAAGCGCTCCACCAACCACCTGGGATGGCTGTACTGCACCGCTGCTTTGGAAACAAAGCTATCCTGCGGCAATGGCGGTAAAGTGTTTTTGCTTGACGCACATTTCCGCAGCACCGCATTGATCATGCCCGCGGCACGGGTCTTGCCCCGGCGTTTTGTCAGCTCTACTGTCTCGTGAACAGCAGCCCGGTCGGGCACCTTGTCCATGAACAGTATCTGATATATACCCAAACGCAGCAGGCAGGCCACCACCGGTTCCAGCCGGGCGGCCTTCTGCGTACACCAATGGTCGATATAGTAGTCCAGCAGTGTCCGGTTCTGCACCACGCCGTAGGTCATCCGGGTACACAGCGCCGCGTCCCGGGCCTCCAGCCCGGACTGGGCCGCGATACGCTTCAGGCTGCCGTCAGACCACGCGCCCCGGCGCTCCATCTGCAGCAGCGCCTCCAGCGCCGCGTCCCGCGCGTCACGGGGCGTCACAGGCCCAGCGGGACCGGATGGCCCCGCAGATAATCCGCCGCTGCCATGCGCTTGCCGCCCTCACCCTGCAATTCCAGTATCCGCAGGCACTTCCCGTCGCCGCAGGCAATAGAGAGTCCCGTCTTGTCCGCCGTCACCACAGCGCCCGCCGGGGCGTCCGTGGCCTCGCCCACCGCCGTGCGGTGGATCTTCACCGGCTTGCCCGCCAGCACCATGGATGCGCTGGGCCAGGGCACCAGTCCCCGCACCTGATCGTGCAGCTGCCGCGCCGACCGGGAGAAATCCATCGGCGAGAGGCTTTTATCCAGCATGGGCGCGTAGGTGTGCGCCGCGTGATCCTGCGCCGTCCGGGTAACGGTGCCGCGTTCGATCTGCCCGATGGCCTCATGCAGCGCTTCCGCGCCAAGCTCCGCCAGCCGCGCCGTCAGCGCCACCGCGTCCTCGTCCGGATCAATGGCCGTCTCGCGGCACAGTATCACATCTCCCGCATCCAGCTCCGGCGCCATATACATAATGGACACGCCTGTCACAGCGTCGCCGTTGAGGATCGCCCAGTTGATGGGCGCCGCGCCCCGGTACTTCGGCAGGATGGAGGAGTGTACGTTGATGGCACCGTACTTTGGCGTGTTCAGGATGTCCTCCGGCAGGATACGGCCATAGGCTGCCACCACGATCAGCTCGGGAGCAAGAGACCGCACCAGCTCCAACGCCGTACCGTCCTTCATTTTCAACGGCTGATATACGTGCAGTCCCTGCGTCAGAGCATATTCCTTCACCGGCGGCGCGATCAATTTCATGCCGCGGTTCTTCGGCTTGTCCGGCTGGGTGAACACGCCGCAGATGTCGTGTCCGTCGGCCACCAGCCGTTTGAGGGACGCCACGGCAAAATCCGGCGTTCCCATAAACAGAATACGCATTACTTGTCCTCTTCTTCCTCGATCTCGTACTCGTCGGCGTGCGCCTCCAGCCACTTTTGCAGCTCCTCGCCCTCCATGAGCCGGTCGGTATGCTCCACGAACAGATGACCATCCAGGTGCTCGATCTCATGGCAGAAGCACCGGGCCGTCAGGCCCTCGTCTTCGACCTCGAACCACTGGCCGTCCCGGTCCTGGGCACGGACACGCACCACCTCAGGCCGCGTTACCACGCCGTATTTCCCGGGAACACTCAGGCAGCCCTCCAGACCAGTCTGCTCCCCTTCGGTGTAGATGATCTCCGGGTTCACCAGCTCGATCAGCTGATCCTCCTCGTCCAGCACCACGCACACCCGGCGCAGTACGCCCACTTGGGGCGCGGCCAGACCCACGCCGCCGGAGTCGGCCAGCGTATCTGCCAGGTCGTCCAGCAGCGTATGCAGCCGGCTGTTAAAATCTGTAACCGGGCGGCACACCTTGCTCAGGCACGTCTCGCCCTCCAACGCGATCTTTCGTAAAGCCATAATCTTACCTCGTATTTCCTGGATCTAATCCATTTTATCGCAGTCCGTATAAATATGCAGTCTTCGGTTTTCGGGCCGCTGCACAAAGGCTCGCATGAACCCCGCCAGCAGCTCCCGAATCGGCGCGATATTCTGCCCCAGCACCAGCAGGCGGTAACGGTATACGCCATTGACCTTCACCACCGGCGCCGGTGCAGGCCCGATGACCTGTATCCCCAGCGTGTCGTAGGGCGGCTTCTTCGCCGTATTCCCGATCCCCTGCCGCAGCAGCTCGATAGCCCGACGTACCGGCGTCTCCTCCGGTCCCGTCACCGTAACGGTGAACTGATCCACAAAGGGCGGGTCCTGCCGCAGGCGGCGCAGCGTGATCTCGGCGTCGTAAAACCTCTGATAGTCCTGGGCGGCCGCCGCCTGTATCACATCATTCTCCGGTGTGTAGGTCTGTATCACAGCCCGCCCGGCCTTGTCGCCTCGGCCCGCACGGCCAACCACCTGTGTCAACAGATTGAAGGTCCTCTCCGCCGCCCGGTAGTGATCCACATATAGGGACAGGTCGGCGCTGAGCACACCCACCAGCGTCACATTGGCAAAATCCAGCCCCTTGGCCACCATCTGGGTGCCCAGCAGAATGGGGATCTGCCTCTCCTCAAATTCCTTCAGCAGTGCCTCATGTCCCACGGATACGGTGTCCGCATCCATCCGCAGCACCTCGACTCCCGGGAACAGCTCATGCAGCTCCTCCTCTACCCGCTGGGTACCAAAACCGATATGCTTCAGTGTGCCGCCGCACTCCGGGCACACCGTCGGCGCAGCGTGTGAATAACCGCAGTAGTGGCACATCAGCCGGTCATTGGCGCTGTGGTATGTCAGGTATACACTGCACCGCGGGCACTCCGGCACATAGCCGCACTGGGGACACAGCAGCTGGCGGCTGCTGCCCCTGCGGTTCAGGAACAGAATACTCTGTTCTCCCGCAGCGATATTTTTCGCCAGTTCCTCCTGCAGTGGGCGGCTGATAACGGTGCTGTTTCCGGCACGCAGCTCCTGCCGCAGATCGGCGATGCGGACCTCAGGCAGGGCACGGCGGTTGTAGCGCTCCGTCAACTCCAGCAGATCGTACTCACCCTGCTGCGCGTGGTAAAACGTCTCCACCGTGGGCGTGGCAGAGCCCAGCAGCAGCCGCGCACCCTCGGCGGCGCAGCGGTATTTTGCCACATCCCGCGCATGATAGCAAGGGGCGTTTTCCGATTGATAGGACCCCTCCTGCTCCTCATCCATGATGATGAGGCCCAGATTTTCCAGCGGTGCAAACACCGCCGACCGGGTGCCCAGCACGATATGGGCCTCGCCCCGCCGCAGCCGCTTGAACTGATCATAACGTTCCGTCATCCGCAAACCGCTGTGCAGCAGCGCCACCTCGTGGCCGAAATACGCGGTGAACCGCGCCATCATCTGGGGCGTCAGGGCGATCTCCGGCACCAGGATCATCACAGATCTGCCTATTTTCAGCAGCTCCTGCGCCAGCCGGATATACACCACCGTCTTGCCGCTGCCGGTTACGCCGCGCAGCAGCGTGACGCCGGGCGTCTCCGTCCGCACCTGGGCCAGCAGCGTGTCACAGACGTGCTGCTGCTGGTCGTTCAGCGTCAATTCTTCCGCCTTTACAGTGTATTGTTTTTCAGATATTCGGTATTCCTCTTGCTCCCGGTACGCCACCGCCCCCAACTTCTCCAGGGCGTTCAGTGTCTGGCGGGATACGCCGGTGAAATACGTCACATCGTGCAGTGCTGTCTCCCCGTTTTGAGCCAGAAACGTCACTGCCTCGCGCCGCCGCTGGGACTTACCGGCCAAAGCCAACGCCTCTTCAGCAGGAACAGCGAGACGGGCGAACAGTACCACCTTGTCGCGTACCTTGCGGCTCTGCTCCTTTTTGCAGTGCAGTGCACCCGATTTGGCCATGCGGCGCAGCAGCGGCTCAACATCGTCGCCCAGCGCCTGACGCAGCTTATCCGTGGTCAGCGGGCCATCCTGCAAAAGGTGGCATACCGCTGCCTCCTGTCGTGTGGGCACCAGCGTCGGCTGTGCCAGGGACCAAGTCTCCCGGTAATGGTACCATACGGCGGCAGGCAACACGGTACGCAGCGCGTCATAAAATGTGCAGAAGTACCGGCGTGTCATCCACAGCGCCAGCCGCAGCTCCCTTTCCGTGATGACCGGTTCTTCATCCAGCAGGGATCGGACCGCCTTCAGCGGCTTGTCCGGCACCGCCTGCCATAGGGATAGGATCATCGCCTCTGTGAGCCGGTTGCCGCGGCCGAAGGGCACCAGCACCCGGCAGCCCGCCTGTCCGCCGACTTCCTCCGGCAGCAGGTAATCATAGGCCTTGTCGATGGCGTAGGTAGCCGCCTGTACGGCCACCTTGGCGATCACCGCCACCTCAGGCCTCGTCTTCCTCGATAACGGGGTCGCTGACGTACTTGCCCTCGGCCACCTCGCCGATGGCCATTGTCACGGGTTTCTCCGGCAGAGGCTCGCCGGTGACCTCGGCCTCGGCGGCGATCTGACGGGCGCGGCGTGCCACCACGTTCACCATCATGTAGCGATTGGGGATGTACTCGGTCAGCTTGTTCATAGCGGGATAAAGCATAGACATAACGATCAATTCCTTTCGTTTTGTATGGCTGCGCCCAGGCGGGGCGGCCCAAATACGCGGACAGGCCGCGTCGGTTCACACACTTACTTTTCGCTGAGGATGGCGCACATACGCTCAGCTGGTTTACAGTGCTCGGCGCACATAATGGCCCGCAGCTCATTCACGGCATTCTCTACCGTATCGTTGACCACAAAATAGTCATAGTCGCCGGCCATCTCCAGTTCCACCTGGGCGCGGATCAGACGCTTCTGTATTTTCTCCGGCGTATCGGTCCCCCTGGCAGTCAGGCGGCGCTCCAGTTCATCCCAGCTGGGCGGAGCGATGAAAATACGCACCGTCTCCGGCCGTTTGGCACACACCTGCACGGCGCCCTGCCGCTCGATATCCAATATCACGTCCTTGCCCCGGGCCATGGCATCGTCCACGTACATCTTGGGCGTACCATAGAAGTTGCCCACATACTCGGCATACTCCAGAAAGGCATCGGCGGCGATCATATCGCGGAAGGCATCCGCCTGGATGAAGTGATAATCCACGCCGTCCTGCTCACCCTCGCGGGGCGCGCGGGTAGTGGCGGATACGGAGAAATACAGGTCATCACGGCCCTGGAACAGGGCGTGCAGCACGGTGCTTTTACCCACACCGGAGGGCCCGGAGACAATAAAGGTCTTTCCTATCTTATGCAAGGGTCATTCATCCTCCTCTGTCAATTCTTCTACCGACAATCCCAGGCGCGGCGCCAGACGCTCCGCCGCCAGGGCGGACAGCACCACATGGTCGCTGTCCATAATGAGCACCGAGGCCGTCTTGCGGCCGTAGGTAGCATCAATGAGCATCCCACGGTCACGGGATTCCTGCACCAGGCGCTTTACCGGGGCAGAGTCCGGGCTGACCACGGCGATGAGCCGCTGGACGGACACCAGGTTGCCGAAGCCGATGTTGATAAACTGCATACCGGCCTCCTTACTCCATATTCTGTACCTGCTCGCGGATCTTCTCTACCTCGGCCTTCATGTTCACTACATCCCGTGCCACAGTCAGGTCGTTGCACTTGGAGCCGATGGTGTTGCACTCGCGGTTGACCTCCTGGATCAGGAAATCCAGCTTTCGGCCCACGGGCTCGCCGCTTTGCAGCATGTCCCGCAACTGGGCGATATGGCTCCGCAGGCGCACCGTTTCTTCGTCCACAGCCACCTTATCAGCGAAGATGGCCGCCTCGGTAAGGATACGACTCTCGTCGATGGTGGTGGACTGCAGTACCTCCTGCATCTTGGCTTCCAGCCGCTGGCGATAGGCCGCTACCGTCTGTGGCGACTGCGCCTCCACCTTGCTCACGGTCTCCTCAATGGTATCCACCCGGGAGGAAACGTCCAGCGCCAGCTTTTCACCCTCCACGGCACGCATGGCGTTATAGGCCGCCAGCGCATCATCCAGCACGGCGCAGATGTCGGCGGCGATAGCCTCCACATCCTCCTCCGCCTTGGTGACCGTCAGCACATCAGGGAACCTGGCCAGCACCTCCGGCGTTACATCGCCGGGCAGCGCAAAGCTGTTCTTCAGATGCATCAGCGCGTCATAGTACCCCTTCGCCAGCCCTTCGTTCACCTGCACCACCGCCACATCCGCCGCAGAGGTGTCAATGGTGACGAACACATCCACCTTGCCGCGGGAGATCGCTTTCTGTACGCGTGTCTTGATGGCGTCCTCCGCAAAAATATAGGCGCGGGGCAGCTTCACAGTGCAGTCCAGATAGCGGTTGTTGACGGACCGCACCTCCACGGTGATATCTCTGCCGCTTCGCATCTCGCGGGCGCGGCCGTAACCGGTCATACTCTTGACCACGGGATCAACTCCTTCATTTTAGTAGAACAGGGAAACCCTCCCCTGTTGTGTACAAATTCAGCAGAAGCAAACGGGCACGCCCAGCGCGTTGCAGCACAGCGTGGCGCCGCACAGGCGCAGACAGTCGCTGTTTCCGCAGGTGCCGGTGGTCACACTGCCATAGCCATCGGGCCGGTAGGCCGCACCACGTCCCTCCAGAATATCCAGCGCCCGGGCCAGGGAACGGTGGGCATCTCCGGAAGGCATGGGTCTCACTTCCTTTCCTTATATATAGGGCCTCTGAGAGGCATTCGGACCAGGTCGGGAAAACGACGAAAGTGTTCCGATGTGTTCCGCACAGAAATCCTGAAAACACCGGACG
>OMFM01000395.1_pt1 | contig 19369 bp, 13 predicted proteins | sample 1645661 | NCBI WGS metagenome assembly OMFM01 (sample SAMEA103958128, study PRJEB25191) | human gut metagenome | reverse complement strand
TTCCGAACACAGTAGTTAAGCTCATTTACGTCGAAAATACTTGGCGGGTGACTGCCCGGGAAGATAGATAGATGCCGACATATATGCACCTTTAGCTCAGTTGGTAGAGCAACTGACTCTTAATCAGTGGGTCCTGGGTTCGAGTCCCTGAAGGTGTACCAAGTTTAATCCCGTGTATTTTGCACGGGATTTTTTTGTTGTATACAGCAACAGCCCGGCTGGATTCAGTCGGGCTGTTTGTTGTTTTTGGTTATTTCGGCAGGTGAAGGAAGTCGGCGGTGAAGGCATCGGGGAAGATAAACGGTTTTTCGCCGTTAGCAAATTTAACACGAATGTGTTTTTTAGCCTTGTCCATCCAAACAACGCATCCTTCGCCGAAGGTTTTGTGATTTACGATAGTTCCTACGCTTACGGGAGCAAGAATTTTGTCCCAATCTTTTTCGGAAGCTGGTTGCGTAACAACAGGATTGTGAGTTGTGGTTACGCTATGCACAGTACCACTTGTTTTATGCTGAATATTAGTATCGGATGGTGAAATTGCCTCGGTTAAGTCAGCGATGGTTGCTTGCTGCTTTGAATAGAGCGCCTCATATTCTTCACGGCGAAGCACTGTATCCCAGCCGCCGACCGATTCACCTTCGTGCATATCAATACCCGTATATGAAAGACTTGAATTTTCGTATTTACGAAAGCCGAAAATTCCCTGATTCATTTTTTCGGGATCGAATAAGCCTATGGAACAAAGAATATCAAAATCCTTAACTGAAAGTCCTGTTACTTTTTTAAAAAGCTCCGGTTCGATCTGCGTTATGACATCTTTTATTGTCTGCTCACGGTAGTCTGTCAAATACATAAATGCCGGAATACGTGCGGCGAGCTTTAAAAGATTTTCCTGTACCTGCTTTCGCAGTGATTTTGCTTTCTTTTCGTCCTCTGAAAGTTCCTTTTTTTCTTGCTTTGTAAGGCTATCACCTTTCTCTTTCTTTAGCTTTTTGACTTTTTCGGAACGGTTAATGATCGTCTGTATTTCGGAATTAAGCGAGCGGAATCCCTCAATGTTCATCAGTGCGTCCAATGCGTCCTGATTGCTTTGCAGCTTTTTGAGGGTATCGTTATCGACATGAACAAGCAGGGCTGTTTGCCAGCGTTTTGCAAGTAATGTGGCGGATGTTCCGGCGTATGTAATATCCAGTATGTCCTGTGCGTCTATTCTGTTCATTGATGAACCGTCAAAAGCAAGTACCGGCAGAAAGCTTATAAACTCCGAAACCTTTTGCTCGGGGCTTGTATCATCCACCTTTAAACGGCAGGAGTAGTCAGAAATTTGCTGGAGCGCACGTTCCAAAGCAAAGTCAAATACATAACACTCCTGCTTTACCACCTCACGGTTTCCGTGCTCGTCCTTTACCTCCCAGGGCGACTGCACACGGAACGCTGTTTGAAAATATGTTTCCGGCGATTTCAGGTTGCGTAGCATAAATACGCCTGCCCACGGTCTTACTGTAACGCCTGTTGTCAGCTTGCCGCAGGACAGCGTTATGGTCTTTGTTTTAAGCGGGTCACCCATAGCGTCAAGCACCGGCTTTAATGCGTCTATACCTATACCCGCTTTTGTTCCGGCGCACACTATGACCTTATAATCGTCAAAGAAATTGTTTTGCTTTTGCCGCAGCAAATTATACATTGCATAGCAGCTTGCCACATTTGGCAAAAACCATAGCGTATGAGAAAGGACATTAAGCAAGGTCGTGTCCGAAAACGGCATAGGCGGGCGCTCTGCGCCCAGCTTTAAGCCGTCCACGGGCATATAATTGCCTTGTATCATTTTAAGCCAGTTTTGCACATAATCTTCATATACAAATCTTGCGCTTTCCGGCTTGCCCTTTTCTTCATATTCGGCACGGAAAAACTCGTTAATATCAAATTCGTCATATCCCTCGTTTGTGGCAACATTTGTAATGGAGTCCGGCACTTTGTATGTCAGCATTATCATTTTCGGCAGCGCCGCATACGGATTTTCTTCAGCCTTGCCTGCCCAGTTTTCTTTTGCAGACTGCTCGTCCGAATATGTCCAGTTGAAAACCTGATCCTCTAAAAACTCACCGGAATTGAGCGCCCTGAAAGGAGTGCCCGAAAGATAAAGATAATGAAAAGCGGATATGGGCAGGAAGGTTTCGTTAATGGCGTTTCCCGCTTCTTCTTTTTGATATTTCTCAATATCAAAATCATTGTTTTCCTCGTCGAACTTTTCAAAGAGGTTTTTGGCGTTTTCACGCCAAGCACCGAAGTGATATTCGTCAAACACCACCAAGTCCCAGTTAGTTGAGTGGATAAACTTGTTTTTTGCTTTAATACTGCCTACGTCATTTGTGCCGAGCAAGTCCTGAAACGAGCCGAAAACAACGATAGGTTTTGTTTTATCACAAGCATCGAACTGTTCGTCAAGCTGCTTTGCGTCAAATCGTGCCTCTTTGTTGGAAACAAACTGCCACCCGGCAAAATCAATGTGGTGCGACAGGTCTTCCTGCCAAGCTGATTCAACCGCCGGCTTAAAGGTTAAAATAAGTACTTTTTTGAAATTCATAGCTCGTGCAAGCTGATATGTGGCAAAGGTTTTGCCGAAACGCATTTTTGCATTCCATAAAAATTTAGGCGGACGGGTAGGGTCTTCTTTCTTAGCTTGCTCAAAATAATCTTTTGCCATCTGAACGGCTGTTTGTTGTTCTTTACGCATGGAAAAATTCCAAGTACGCTGACCTTCAAAGCGAACGCCTGTTCTTACCTCTTCTATAATTTCAAGCGCTTCTTTTTCCGAACAACAAAACCACTCGTTGCGGTCTTCGCCCTCGTTTAACTGTCTGTAACCTTTGTGCCGGAGCAACCTATGAATGTCTTTATCCGTAAAACAAGTTCCGTCAGAGCGCATTGCGGATTCCTTGAATAAAATTCTGAAGGGAATTGCAGCGGTATGCAGCTGCTCCTTGATTCTCGTTTCAGCATTTTCACGGTCTGTATATCCGATTTTTATGTAACCGTTATGATCGGCAACATCGGGCAGAGTGTAGCCGTAAATTGTTGGCACAACCGCAGGACGGTTATGCAGAATGTCGGATAGGCTGATATTATTTGCCATTAGTTGTCACCTCCCTTGCTTGACCATACGGATGATTCTATATAATTTATTTCGTCTTGGGTCAGTTCATATTTTTTATACAGCTCTTCATCAGTCCAGGGTTTTGAGAAATCTTGCATTGGAACAAATTCATATGATTTTGAGGTTGTATTTTGCGTAATCTTTTTTAATCCAAACATAAAGTGAAAAAACTTGGTCTGAATATAAGTAATCGCATTTTCTGCTTCTTTTTGGTTGCTAAATGGAGAAATGGAGAGATATGTTTCAGTGCATATTGTATTCGGACCAACTATAAACGGGTTTAATTTATCAGTTCGCATATCACCGCTTCCAACAGCCTTAGCAACAAAAATTTTAAAGCAGTTCAGATTTTCGAATCCTTTCTTTACCTCGCTTATTTTCACATAATTCTCTTTTTGATTCATTGATATAATTTTGACCGTATCATTTGACTTTAGTACAAAATCCGAATAATTTGATGCAAATCCAAAAGGATTTCTGGAACTAACCAGTGATGAAAAACGCTTGAGAGATTTATTATTAACTTTTCGCAGTATCGAAATAGCTTCATTATATCTGATAAAAGTGTCAGCATTTTCCTCCAACAACGGTCGTGTCATTTTAGATGACAAAGTGTTGTCTTTATATGTATTGATTTGGCAATCTCCGTTATAATCTTTGTCCCAAAGGAAATAACAAACTCCACCTTTTATTTCAACGCCAGGAAAACAATCAGATGCTCGAATATAGTCATGCAATTCTTTAATATGCGTATTGGTCAGCATTTGGTTTCTGAACAAATCTAAACCTTTACCTCCGACAAACCATCTTGATGGAATAATCATTGTTAGATATTTTGGGCTTAGCTTTAAAGATTGCATAACAAAATATTGATAAATAGGCATTGCACTTGCACCCATACCACCACCGTCATTTAATTGATACGGTGGATTCCCTATTATAACATCAAATTTCATATTGAACAGCCTTTCCGGATTATCTGTGTGTATTAGTTCATAAGCATAGGTTTCAAGCGTATCCTCTCTATCCCACTGCTCTTTGCTTGCACTGCAATACTTACATTTTCCGTTCACCCAAGTATGGTTTATTCTTCTGTACCGAATGTTCCCCTCAGCGTCGTCAAAGTGCGTGATTGAATACGGACCGTTGGGATATTTCGAGCAATAAAGACTTCGGCGCGTGAGCAGGCTTGTAAGCTCGGTTATTGCAATGCCGTAAAGCTGCTTATGAAAAATATGATCTATGCGCTGTTGCAAGTCGGGAATTTTATCTTCAAGCCCTACCAATAATCGTTTTGCAATCTCACGGAGAAAAACGCCTGTTTTGCAAGCGGGATCTAAAAATGTGGTATCAGGGTCGCAAAATAATTCCTGCGGCAAAAGGTCAAGCATTTTTTTCACTACATCGGGCGGAGTGAAAACCTCATCGTTTGAAAGATTTGCAAGGCACGAAAGCACATCGGGCGTGTGCTGTGTTTTGTCCTTATAGATTTTATCAAAAAAACTGTCAGCCATTTTCCCATATCCTCCTGTAATTTATAGGCGGATATTCACATATCGGCACCGCCATATATTCCTTTGTCACGGGGTTTTCGGACAAATAACGATTTATATCATTTTCCGCATCAAACAGCGTATTTTGCCTTTGTTCCGGCTTTTCGTTTGCTTTAAGCAACACGTCAAGGCGAAAATCACGCCTTTTCAGCTTTGTTGCGAGCATCAGGCTCCATTCCGGAAAAATTATCGGAGTATCGGTGTCATTCTGGTGTTCGTCAACGCACATAAGCGTTAAGGCGTTGCCGCATAAAATATTTTTCTCTAAAATGTATTTAACCGATTTGCGTGTATCGTCATTGCATTGCTTTTTGCAGACAGATTTGTATTCCTTTTCCCAAATGGCAAACAGCCGCTTGCGACATTCCTTGGCGTTGTCCTGCATAATATCCACACCGTAAATACTTGAAACAGCAAGCACGGAATATCGGTCAAAATCATACGGATTGCTTTTATAAAGTCGTTTGACGGTCGCAAGCTTTCTTGCGAGAATTTCGGTAAGGAAATTGCCCGTTCCGCAGGCGGGTTCAAGAAAACGGCTGTCGATACGCTCGGTTTCCTGTTTTACAAGGTCGCACATTGCCTTTACTTCACGCTCGGCGGTGAAAACTTCGCCGTGTTCGGTCACACGTTGTCTGGATTTTATTTGTTGTTGCACTTAATCACCCGTTTTGAGCATATTTATCAATAAATTCCGAATAAATTCGTTTTTATATCAAATATTATAGCACAATAGTGCAAATTTATCAAGTTGCACCTGTTACAATTTGATTATAAATCAAATTTGAGGTGGATAAATGAACGATACTTTTGATTTCGGCTTGATTCTGAAAGGGCTCAGAAAAGAAAAAGGCTGGACGCAGGAAGAACTGGCAAATAAAATAAACAAGGAAAGCTCCATAATCAGCAGATACGAAAAAAATCTGCAAAGCCCTACTTTTGATACGGTAAGAGCGTTTTCGGCTTTATTCAACGTTTCTATGGACTATCTGTCGGGTATGGAACGGCAATCGAATGTTTCTACTATAGGTCTTAACGAAAAGCAAAGAAATATAATAACGCAGTTAATTCAGCAATTCCGTGAGCATAACGTAATTACAAGCAAACAGCTTACCGATAAGCAATCGTGCTTACTCGGTCAGATACTGGCGGAATTTCTGAAATAAACGCAAAGCACCGCCTGCACGGGAAACGTGCAGGCGGTGCTTGAAAATCGTATAAGAAAAAGCGATCACGGGGCTGTATCTGTCCCTGTGACCGCCGTTTTTTTATTTATGTCAGCTCACGCTTTTTAAGTATCTTCGGGAATGTAACGGCAAAAATGGTTGTACAGCAGATCGCCGAGGTCGCATCGGCTACCGACTCGGCAATGTATACGCCCTCCACACCGAAGAAAGTCGGGAGGATAAGAGCGAGAGGGATAAGCAGTATCACTTTACGCAAAAGGGCTATGAACAGTGAAATTTTAGCCTGACCGAGAGCAACAAACATACTCTGGCAGGTACGCTGAAGTCCGAATATCGTCATACCTGTAAGGAAAAGAGGCATCATTCTGCCGACTGTTTTTATAAGTGTGGTATCGTCTGTGAACATACCTGCGACAAATTCGGGGAAGGTGATCATAAACAGGTTTATTGCGGCGAAGAACGAGAACATAATTATCACGGAATATTTAAAGCAGAGGCGGACACGGTCGGTGTTGCCCTTGCCGTAATTGTAGCTGACTATCGGAACAAAACCCTGCGCAAAGCCGCTCAGAGGTACGGCGGCAAACTGCATTGCGCTCTGCATTACCGTAAGGGTGCTGACGTATATATCGCCGTATGTGCTCAGCGAGCCGTTGAGCACGAAGCCGACAAGACTTTCCGTACTTGCCATTATAAACGGGGCGATGCCAAGAGCGAACAGCGAGCCGATTATTTTTATATCGGGCTTAAGATATTTCGGCTTTATTTTCAAAGTCGCTTTGTCGGATACAAGAAAGCCGACTATTACAAAGGCGCTTACCGCCTGCGATATTACGGTTGCAAGCGCCGCGCCTGTGACGCCCATACCGAATACATAGATAAAAAGCGGGTCAAGTCCGATGTTCAGCACTGCGCCGATTATTACGGCTATCATTGAAATTCCGGGTCTGCCCTGTGCGTTTATGAATGAATTAAGTCCGGTTGCGAACATTACGAACAGCGTGCCTGTAAGGTATACCGAGAGGTAGTCTGTGGCATAGCCGATAGTAGCGTCGCTTGCGCCGATAAGGCGGAGCAGGGGATCCATAAAGATGTAGGTTATGCCCGATGTTACTACAGTAAACAGCACGAGCAATGAAAAGCCGTTGCCGAGTATCCTGTGCGCTCTTTCACGGTCGCCCTTGCCGAGCGCTATTGAGGCAAGCGGAGCGCCGCCACCGCCGACTATCTGTGAAAATGCCGAGATAAGAATGATTATCGAGCTTGTAATACCGATACCTGCCAGTGCATCAGTGCCGATAATCTCTATATGGCCGATGAAGACCCTGTCAACTATGCTGTACAGCAGGTTTATAAGCTGTGCCGCAAAGCCCGGCAGTGCCATTTTAAGTATAAGTGGCAGCATCGAGGCTGTGCCGAGCCGTTCTTCGTATTTGTTATCCATTTAAAGTATCTCCGTGTTTTGTCTTTCTATTTATAGAGTATAGCACTTAACAGAAGAAAAGTCAAAGCAGGGCGGGTGGCTGAAAGCCACTGTAAATTCCGCCTTTAGAAATGTTTGAGGTTGGCTGAGCGTGGCAAAACGGCGGGCGGCTGTGAGCCGGTTCAAATTCCGCCTTTGGAATTGTCTGAGGTTGGCGAGGCTTGCGTTATCGGCGGGTATTAAAACGTGTATGGTTTCAATTGTTCAGATTTATATGTCAATATTACCTTTTACGAGGGAGCAGTAAATTGGTTTTTTACTTTGTACTTGTTATTATAAAAACAAAAAGACAGCGCCGTCCGGCACTGCCTTTAATGTTTCTGAAATTATTGCAATTACGCCTGTTCGCTTGGAGCAAAGCCTGTTCTTTTCAGAGCCTTTGAGATTGCGAGAGCGGCAAAGTATGCGAGTACTACGCTGACTATATCCTTTATAAGATAGGGAGCGGATACAAGCAGGAAGCTCGATAATAAGTCCTTGCCCGCTACAAGCGCATACTGTACAAATCCGCAGATATGGCAAGCGGCAACGCCAAGGATACCCATTGCTATTCTCAGCGGTACACGGAATTTCTCAGGCATATTTCTGAAGGATATTCCGCTGATTGCCGCCATAGCGATAAAGCCGATTATAAATCCGCCCGTAGGACCGACTATTGATGCGATTCCGCCCTTGAAGCCGCTGAATACCGGAACGCCTACCGCGCCGAGCAGAACGTATACGAGCGTTGATACGGTTGCCCTTGCCGTGCAGAGATAAAAGCCGCAGAGAGCTACCGCAAAGGTCTGTAATGTAACCGGTACGCCGGAGGGCATCGGGATCGCTATCTGCGAAAGTATAGCCGTGATTGCCGCAAAGAGCGCGCATAGTACGATGGTTGTGATTTTCTGTCTGTTCATATTTTTGTTTCCTTTCCTTGTGTCGAATTGACTATAACAGGATACCACCGCCTGCCGTCACTGTCAACTGAACTGCACAAATAGGTGACAATTGAGAACGGTCTGTGTTTTAACTTAATAACCTAATTGTACAAAATAACTAAAAGTTGTGTGGTAAATGTGTGAAAAATGCAAATTGATTTTTTGGCGGGCAGAGGTTATAATTAACTTAATTGAGAATGTTGTAAACGTTTAACAACACTCATAAGAATGAAACATATACAATTTGTTTGGAGGTAATTAAAATGAAGATGAAAAGATTCATCGGTGCAGCAGCTGCAATGGCAGTAGCAGGCACACTTACAGTAGGCGCAGCAGCAGAAACTTATAATGCTTATATCGGTTTCCAGACAACACCCTACTCATTCAGAAACTCTTTTGATGACGCTACATATGGTAAGGACGTTGCAGACGGCAAGTACTTCAACAGCGTAATCGTATGGGGCGGTAACGACCCTGAAACATTCCCTCAGTATGAAGACAAATTCGATGATGATATGCCGGATGGTAGTGGCGGCTATGTTATTCCTGCTACATACACAGATGTAAAGATCGACAAGGACGGCACATACAAGGTTGGCATTACTGACTTTGACTGGGCACTCGATGGTTCTTCTGCATTCAACCTTCTGTTTGTTTCAACAGATATTCCTTTTGATAAGGACGCAGGCGAAGACGGCGCATCTATCGCTAAGTTCTCTGACTGCAAGATCATCGTTGATGGTACAGTAACATCAGAAGTTGCTGATCCTATCATTGATACAGAAGACGGTAAGAAGTCAGGCCATACAAAGGTTCTGTTCGCTAACATCTGGAACAAGGATCTTGAGAGCTATGCAGGTGCATACCCCACAAAGTCTTTAGAGATTGAATTCACAGTTTCAGGTCTCGGCGGCGGTGAAGAAGAAACAACAGCTCCCGCTGATACAGATGCTCCCGCTACAGATGCTCCTACAACAGGCGATTCTACAAAGCCCAGCACAAACACAGGTGTTGAAGGTATTGCAGTAGTTGCAGGTGTTGCAGTTCTCGCAGCAGGCGCAGTAGTAGTTGCTAAGAAGAGAAAGTAATCTTTAACAGAGATTAACGAATAATTACAGCCCTCATTCGTGAGGGCTGTTTTAATATCACGACCGAAAGAGGAACTATGAAGAGATCTATAATAATGCGTACCATTGCGGTACTTACGGCGGCGATCGTATTGGCGGGTTGTGCTACACTTGACGAGGGCGTTTTATCTTCGTTCGGCGTTGATTCAATAACCGAAAGCAGTGTGTCTGATACCGAAGAAACGAGCGGCAATATTGACGATAGCTCAGAAGTTGAGTCGGATAATGTATCTGAAAATTCATCGAATGAAAATATTTCAAATGCCGGCGATACATCTTCCGATGCTTCCGACAACACCTCCGAACCGGAAGCTTCATCAAGGGCAGATGGTACATCAACACCTATCGGCACAGAGAAGCCTGCTGCCACAGAGAAGCCTGTCGATACAAAAGAGCCTGTGGACACAACAAAGGTCGTTTCTTCTGCTTCTTCAGCTTCAGAAAAGAATGATACGCAGAGCAAGCCCGCAGTTTCGCAAAGCAACTTCACTGTTCAGTGGAAGAAGTCGAGCGACTGGGAAGAGGGCGGCAAGAAGTGTGGCGGTTATGAGATCATAATAACCAATAACGGCGATACGGTAAACAGCTGGACAGCGGAAATAACAGTGCCTGACGGCATGACGCTTTCTTCAAGCTGGAACGGAATATTCAGCATTTCAGGTAATAAAATGACGGTCAGGAATGAGAGCTACAACGGTACTATAGAAAAGGGAAAAAGCGTTTCGTTCGGCTTTAACTATGCGGCTAATGCTTCTATGAACGAGGGTAAAGTGACAGTGAACGGTAGCTCTGCCGGCACAAGTTCGGCAAACAGCGGTGGAAATAATTACAACAATAACAACAATAATAATGCGGCAACGACTCGAAAGCCTGCTTCAACAGTTCCTCCCGCGCCGAGCGACCCCAAGGGTACGACTCCTGTTTCTCAGCACGGTCAGCTTTCGGTGAAGAACGGACAGCTTGCTGACAAGAACGGCAAGGGCTATCAGCTCAGGGGAATGAGCACACACGGACTTACATGGTTCCCCGAATTTGTGAACGAGAGCGCATTCAGGACGCTCCGTGATGACTGGAATACCAATGTCGTGCGTCTGGCTATGTATGTTGACGAATGGGGCAACGGACAGTGCTATATGGGTAACAAGAGCGGAAGCCTTGAGCTTCTCGAGCAGGGAGTTGACATATGTATCAAGCTTGATATGTATGTTATCATCGACTGGCACGTTCTTAATCCGGGCGATCCGTCAAAGTATACCGATGAGGCAATATCGTTCTTTGAAACGGTGTCAAAGAGATATGCAAAATATCCGAATGTTATCTATGAGATATGTAACGAGCCGAACGGCGGAGTATCATGGAGTGACAACATAAAGCCTTATGCAGAGAAGGTGATACCTGTTATCCGCAAGAATGCGCCCGACTCTGTAATTATTGTCGGCACACCTACATGGAGTCAGGAGATTGACAAGCCGCTTTCCGACCCGCTTGACTTCAAGAATGTAATGTATGCGTTCCACTTCTATGCGGCAACTCACGCGGGTCTGCGCTCAAATGTAGAAAACTGCGTGGCGCAGGGACTGCCTGTATTTGTGTCGGAATTTGGTACTTGTGACGCATCGGGCGGCGGAGCAAACGACTTTAATGAAACCGAAAAGTGGCTGAGTTATTTTGATGATAACGGTATCAGCTACTGCAACTGGAGCTTGTGCAACAAGGACGAAACCTGCTCGGTACTGCGGCCGGGAACATCGGCAAACGGAAACTGGAGCGAGAGCGATCTCACCGAAAACGGCAAATGGATACACGAGTGGCTGAAGAAGCACTAAGCGGCGGTGCCCATGGGGCACGGCAAATTCCGACCTTTGGAAATGTCGGTAGTTGGCGTGACTTTGCAGAACGGTCGGGGTTTGACGATGGCTGAAAATAAGCTGTCGAAATACTTGTTTGTTTATTCGCGCCGTTAAACAAACGTGAATACACAGCAACCGTATTTAAAGGCGGAAATGCGAGCCGAGGCACTCGGCTTCCGACCTTTGGAAATGTCGGTAGTTGGCGTGACTTTGTGGGACGGTCGGGGTTTGACAATGGCTGAAAACAAGCTGTCGAAATACTTGTTTGTTTATTCCCGCCGTTAAACAAACGTGAATACACAGCAATCGTGTTTAAAGGCGGAAATGCGAGCCGAGGCACTCGGCTTCCAACCTTTTGAAATGTCGGTAGTTGGCGTGACTTTGTGGTACGGTCGGGAGTTAATGAAAACAAGGAGATAATATGCTGAACGATATTAAATGGTTATTTTTCGATGTCGGTTCAACACTTGTTGACGAAACCGAGTGTTATAATCATCGCATACGAGATGCTATTGCGGGAACAGATATTACCTTTGAGGAGTTTAACGAAAAACGTTTGTATTTTTCAAAGCAAAATCTGAAAGGCGATATTGAAGCACTGAGATATTTCGGACTTGCAAAAACTCCTTGGCATCATGAAGATGAAAAGCTCTATAAAGATTCCGAAAACGTACTCAAAATCCTATGTGAAAAAGGATACCGTATAGGTGTAATTGCCAACCAGTCAGCAGGCACTGAAAAACGACTTGAAAGCTGCGGCTTGATGAAATATATACAGCTTGTTGTAGCTTCTGCCGAAGAAGGAGTTGCCAAACCTGATAAAAGAATATTCGATATAGCACTAAAGCGAGCAGGATGCAGTCCGTCCGAAGCGGTAATGATCGGTGACAGAGTGGATAATGATATAATTCCCGCTAATGAAATGGGAATGATGACGATATGGGTGAGGCAAGGCTTCGGCAAATATTGGACGATTTCTGACGAGAGCGAAAAGGCTGATTTTGCTGTGGATAGCTTGTCGGAGCTTTTGGACATTTTTTGATAAGGCTTAGGCGGAAATATTGCAAAAGTCTTAAGCACTATGAATGAAAGAAAGGTTGTGTACTATGTTTAGCAAATTAAAACATCGGCTTGACAGGAAAAGCAAAAGTGTGGTTGCGCTGTTGGCAATGGCGATACTGCTCTGTGGGTTTACGGGGTGCGAAAGAAGTACTATTCCTGATGGTTCTGAGATATCGTACAGCGAAACGGGTTTTGACATTGAACGGATACGAAAAAATGTAATTGTTGACGGACAAGCGATCGAGATACCCATAAAGCTGAAAGAACTGCCTAAGGATTGGACATATGAAACTTCTGCTAATCGATTTGCGGAGGATAGATGTCACGTTGAAGTCAAGGACAAAAATGGCGATTTGCTTTTTAGCTGCGGAGCGAAAAACTACAAAGAGTCCAAAAAGGGTGACAGTAGGATTTTTGATGCTCCTTTTGAGAATGACAAATGTTCGGTTGACGGCATAACTCCATTTAAAACAACTAGAGAAGAAATCGTCGAAAGGTATGGTGAAGCAACAAGTATAAAAAATTTTAACAGTAAAAAATATGAAGGCTGGCAGGAATATAGATATGGTTCTCTCGAGGGAAAAACCTCGAATGATTGGCACGGTAAATGTCTTATTGTTACGTTTAACGAGAAAGGCATTGTCGATTGGGTTACCATTGTTTATACAGACTGAAAATGACGCCTAAGAAAAGTATATAAACGACTGGGCAAGCTTTGAACGTTCTGTAATGCCGGCAGGCAGAGCAGAAGGAAGAGCCGAGGGCAGATCAGAATTATTATCTGAACTGATAAAGCAGGGTGTAATAACCGAAGAACAGGCAAAGAACTACAGAAACTAACAAAATAAACTCCGTTCAGACTTATAAATGCAGAAACAGAATTTAAAACAACCATTATAAAAATCCGTGTCAGGCGACACGGATTTTTTCTGTTATAGCTGTTTTAATATGTGCAAGACCGTTTGCAATAAGGCACTGACCCGGGTAATAGAGGGCAAGGCAGAAATTCGAGAACGGGAAATCTATTTTTGAGAAGTACGCCATCAGGAGCATTATATCGGATATAAGGAACAGCACGCTGCCGAGTGCGAGTACAAGGTTGAATCTGTTCTTTATGCGGATAAAGTTCATTATTGCTTTGCCTGTCATAATGCAGATTATAACTGCGTATGAAATGCCGATGATTTTCATAAGCGACGAGCCGAAGTCAAGAAGCGGTGAGAACATCATAAACAGCACTATGGGGATAAATATTATAATTGCGGGGATAAAGTCGGTGGGTCGGGGCTTTTGCATCAGCGAATATGCTATGAAATAACAGATATGACCTAAGGCGAAAATCGCCGCACCTGCGATGAAATTTAGGTTTATCACTATATCCGCGCTCATTGCGAAGAATACACCGACAGTCAGAGCGATCGATGGCTGTTTCTTATCAGGGAAGTATTTCAGGGCGTATATCAGGTTTACTGTAGCGGCAAGCATAAAGAAAACGCTTGCGGTTACTTTCAGCGGGTAGAGATGAGTAATTATCAGAGCTACATCGCAGGCGAGCGATAAGCCGAGAAAGATTATGTTGAGCGGTAAAACGAGTTTTTTCATATTTCTGTTTCCTTTCGGGAGATTTGATTAAATTATACACTGTTTTTATGAAATTTTCAATAGATTAAATATAAAATACGGTTAAATATTATCGGGAATATGTGCCGGAGCGGTTACAGTAAGTTAACTTAAAATGCTGTAACCTGTTACATGGAGGTGCTGATAATTTCGTGTGAAAACGGCGTAAAATTATCGGAAATCTGTAGACAATGACGGTAATTTGTGATACAATAATAATAACGCCTGTCGCAGAGGTTTTTGTTTTGCAAAAACAAGTAAACGATTACCTGAATTTCGGTGTGTACCATTTGGTATGTACCGCGGTTCATATGATGCGGCGGAATTTTGACAGACTTATAAAGCAGAGAATAAAACTGCACAGAAAGGAATTTTTGCTATGAAGAACATACCCGATGTAAAGCTCGGAATTGCGGCAGTAAGCCGTGACTGTTTCCCTATGAGCCTTTCGGCTTCAAGATGTGAGGCTGTGGTAAAGGCATGTAAGGAGATCGGTGTTGACGTATTCAAATGTCCCACCACTATCGAAAGTGAAACACATATGATGCAGGCTCTTGAGGAGCTTAAGGGCGCAGGTTGCAACGCACTTGTCGTATACCTCGGAAACTTCGGTCCTGAGTCGGCTGAAACACTGCTTGCAAAGTACTTTGACGGTCCTGTAATGTTCGTTGCTGCGGCAGAGGAAACACAGGATAACTTAGTAGGCGGCAGAGGCGACGCTTACTGCGGCGTGCTGAATGCAAGCTACAACTTAGCACTCAGAAATATCAAGGCATACATACCCGAATACCCTGTAGGAACAGCTACAGAGGTTGCAGATATGATAAAGGACTTTATCCCTGTTGCAAGAGCGGTTATCGGTCTTAACAACTTGAAGGTTATCTCATTCGGTCCTCGTCCTCAGGACTTCCTTGCTTGTAACGCTCCTATAAAGCAGCTGTACAACCTTGGCGTTGAGATCGAAGAGAACTCGGAGCTTGACCTTTATGCCGCATTCAACGAGCATAAGAATGACGCAAGAATCCCCGAAGTTGTTGCAGATATGGAAAAGGAGCTCGGTGACGGCAACAAGATGCCCGGTATCCTGCCCAGACTTGCACAGCTCGAGATCACGCTTCTTGACTGGATGGAAGCACACAAGGGAAGCAGAAAGTACGTTGTATTCGCCAACAAGTGCTGGCCCTCATTCCAGACACAGTTCGGCTGTGTTCCCTGCTATGTAAACTCAAGACTTACAGCAAGAGGAATCCCTGTTGCGTGTGAGGTTGATATATACGGTGCTATCAGCGAATATATCGGCGCTTGCATTTCGGAAGACGCAGTTACACTGCTTGACATCAACAACTCTGTTCCCGCAGATATGTATGTTGAGTCCATCAAGGACAAGTACAACTACACGCTCAAGGATACATTCATGGGCTTCCACTGCGGTAACACAGCTTCATGCAAGCTGACAAGCAAGACTATGAAGTATCAGCTCATCATGCACAGAGGTCTTGAGCCTGATAAGGAGCCTGATATCACAAGAGGTACGCTCGAGGGCGATATCGTTCCCGGTGATATCACATTCTTCCGTTTACAGAGCACAGCTGACGCTAAGCTGAGAGCTTATGTTGCCCAGGGTGAAGTTCTCCCTGTTGCTACTCGTTCATTCGGTGCTATCGGCGTATTCGCTATCCCCGAAATGGGCAGATTCTACCGCAACGTTCTTATCAAGAAGAACTATCCTCACCACGGCGCAGTAGCATTCGGTCACTACGGCAAGGCTATCTTCGATACACTGAAGTACCTCGGTGTTGAGGATCTTGAATTCAACCGTCCCGCAGGTATGCTGTATGACGGTGAAAATCCTTACGCTAAGTATTGATCTGTAAAGACGGTAAAACGAAAGTTATTATAGGATAGTTAAGCCCCCGGGAGTGTAAATCCCGGGGGTTTTCTGTTGCCTTAGAAACAGCATCTACTCGATAAACGAATTACGGAAAAGTTATAATGCGCCGTGATATCTTCTCTTATTTGAGGGGCGACAAGTTGTGGTGGCGCGGGGTGTGGGGACAGTGCGGAGTGAGGGTGATAACAATACTTAATCAATGCGCCTTGACAAACATATGGTCATTATGATATACTTGACACAGTTAAGCATAAAGATACAGCTTATTACCCGTGGGAGATATGCATTGATATCAAGACGGTATACATATTTTGATATCAGGCACAGCTCGCGGCGGGCTGTGCTGTTTTGCATTTCAGAGTTAGCTTTAAGGAGATGGTAATATGAAACTTAAAAAGTGGCTATTGGCACTGGCGACTTTCGCTGTTATGACGGTGGTATGCGCTGTATGTGCGGGAGCGGAAACGTATCAGGATTTTGAGTACAGCGCGCTTGATGACGGTAGGGTCAAGATCACAGGTTATAACGGCGGTGCGGAAACGGTGGTTATCCCTGATACAATTGACGGGAAAAGTGTGACGAGTATAGGCAGGCGTGCTTTTGAAGGTTGCACAAATCTTAAAAGTATAACGATACCGAACAGTGTGACGGAGATGGGCCGGAGAGCTTTCAGCGGTTGCTCAAGCCTTACCGGTATAGCGATACCGGACAGTGTGACAGAGATAGGCAAATATGCTTTCGACGGTTGTAAAAGCCTTACAAGCATAACGATACCGGACGGTGTGACGAGTATAGGTGATGGCGCTTTCTATAATTGCTCAAGCTTGACAGAAATTAAAGTTGCATCTGAAAATTCAAATTATGTTTCTGTAAATGGCGTTCTGTACAATAAAGATAAAACTACTATAATATGTTATCCTGCCGGGAAAAAGGGTAATAATTATAAGATACCCGACGGTGTGACAAAGGTAGGCAGTAGTGCTTTCATCGGTTGTTCAAGCCTTACAAGCATAACGATACCGAACAGTGTGACGGAGATAGGCTATAGTGTTTTTGAAGGTTGTACAAACCTTAAAAGTATAACGATACCAAACGGTGTGACGAGTATAGGTGATAGTGCTTTTGAAGGTTGCACAAGCCTTAAAAGTATAACGATACCGAACGGTGTGACGAGTATAGGTGATAGTGCTTTTGAAGGTTGCACAAGCCTTACAAGCATAACGATACCGAACAGTGTGACGAGTATAGGCTCCGGTGCTTTCATCGGTTGCTCAAGCCTTACAAGCATAACGATACCGGACAGTGTGACATGTATAGGTGATAGTGCTTTCAACGGTTGCACAAGCCTTACAAGTATAACGATACCGGACAGTGTGACGAGTATAGGTGAGAGTGCTTTCAGCGGTTGCTCAAGCCTTGCAAGTATAACGATACCGGACAGTGTAATGAGTATAGGCAATGATGCTTTCCATGAATGCTCAAGTCTTACAAGCATAACGATACCGTACAGTGTGACGAGTATAGGAGATTATGCTTTCCTCGGTTGCTCAAGGCTTACAGCGATAGATGTAAATACAGACAATAAGGATTACACATCGGTAAACGGAGTTTTATTCTACAATGACAAAACTATAATATGTTATCCTGCCGGAAAAAAGGGTAATAACTATAAGATACCTGATGGCGTGACGAGTATATGCCGGTACGCTTTCAGCGGTTGCACAAGCCTTACAAGCATAACGATACCGGACAGTGTGACGGAGATAGGCGGGAGTGCTTTTGAAAATTGTTCAAGCCTTACAAGTATCACGATACCGGACAGCGTGACAAGTATAGGCATTGGTGCATTCGTAGGTTGCTCGAGCCTTACAAGTATAATGATACCAGATAATGTGACATATATAGGCGGTGCGGTTTTCGCCGATTGCTCAAGTCTTACGGAAATTAAGGTTTCAACCCAAAATGCAAAGTATGTTTCAGTAAACGGTGTCCTATACAATAAGGACAAAACAACTATTATGTGTTATCCGGCAGGTAAGAAAGATAAAAATTACAAGATACTTGATGGTGTGACGGAGATATGCACGAGTGCTTTCAACGGTTGCTCAAGCCTTACAAGTATCACGATACCGGACAGTGTGACGGAGATAGGCGTGAGTGCTTTCAGCGGTTGCTCAAGTCTTACAAGTATCACGATACCTGACAGTGTGACGAGGATAGACATGAGTACTTTCAGGGGTTGTTCAAGCTTTACAAGTATAACGATACCTGATAATGTGACATATATAGACATTTGGGCATTCAATGGCTGCACAGGCCTTACAGCAATAGATGTTAAAGCCGGGAACAACAATTATACATCTGTGAATGGGGTTTTATTTAACAAGGATAAAACTGAGTTGATATGCTATCCTGCCGGAAAAACAGATAAGAGTTATAATATACCAAACTGCGTGACGAATGTAGGTGGATGGGCATTTGATGGTTGCACAAGCCTTACAAGTATAACGATACCGGACAGTGTGACGGAGATAGACTGGAGTGCTTTCGAGGGTTGTACAAGCCTTACAAGTATAACGATACCTGACAGTGTGACGGAGATAGGTTGGAGTGCTTTCGAAGGTTGTACAAGCCTTAAAAGTATAACAATACCAAGCAGTGTGACAAGTATAGGCAAGAATGCTTTCGGTTACTATTATGATAACGACTACAAGAAGATCAACAACTTTAAAATCTACTGCTACAGCGGTACGGCGGGAGAGCAGTACGCAAAGGGTAACGGCTTTGACTATGTGCTTCTTGACAAGTTGCCTACGCTTGCAAAGATTACAGGCGTTAAGCTCGCAGGCAGAGCCGCTGACGCTCTGCGCGTGAACTGGAATAAGGACGCGAACGCAAGCGGTTACATTGTTGAGATGTATCAGGGTAATAAGTGGGTGCGTGTCGCAAAGATAACAAGCAATGCCACAACGACCTACAGAGCAAGCGGTCTTAAGGCTTCGACTGTATACAAGTTCAGAGTAAGAGCGTACAAGATGGAGGGTAAGGCAGTCGCTTATGGTGCTTATAGCACTGAGTTAGCCGCAAGAACAAATCCGTCTGTTATGACAGGCGTGAAGCTCAGTGGAAGAGCGGCTGACGCACTGAGAATAAACTGGAGTAAAAATGCTTCTGCTGACGGATATATCATTGAGATGTATCAGGGCAATAAGTGGGTACGTGTTGCAAAGATAACCAATAATAGCACGACTACTTTCAGAAAAGCGGGACTTAAGGCTTCGACTGTGTACAAGTTCAGGGTGAGAGCCTATAAGATGAGCGGTAGCACGGCGCTTTACGGCAACTACAGCGCTACTGTAACCGCAAGGACTAATCCGTCTGTCGTAAAGGGTGTCAAGATTGGCGGCAAGGCTAAGGACGCTTTGAGGGTGAACTGGACTAAGAACGCTTCCGCGCAAGGCTACATTGTTGAAATGTACAAGGGCGGAAAGTGGGTAAGAGTTGCTAAGATCACAAACGGCA
>OMFM01000390.1_pt1 | contig 19559 bp, 17 predicted proteins | sample 1645661 | NCBI WGS metagenome assembly OMFM01 (sample SAMEA103958128, study PRJEB25191) | human gut metagenome | reverse complement strand
AGACCTTCCGCGCATACAGCGGAATGATCAGCGTCTCCTGTACGGTGTTTTTCTCAATTTTGTGTTTCATAAGCACCTCCGCGCCTATCCAAGCGCCACATCCAGCACCATCATGACGCTGAAGCCCGCGGCAAAGAAAACCGTGCCGATGTTGGAGTGCTTTCCCTGTGACATTTCGGGGATCAGCTCCTCCACCACCACATAGAGCATGGCGCCCGCCGCGAAGCTCAGCAGATACGGCAGCGCCGGGATCACCAGCTGCGCCGCGAGAAGCGTCAGCACTGCTCCGATAGGCTCCACCACGCCGGAGAGTACGCCGCCGAGAAATGCCTTACCCTTGCTCTCGCCCTCCGCCCGGAGCGGCATGGAGATGATCGCCCCCTCGGGGAAATTCTGAATGGCGATGCCAAGGGACAGGACAAGCGCGCTTGCCGCCGTGATCTGCGCGTTCCCCGCAAGAAAGCCCGCGTACATCACACCCACCGCCATGCCCTCCGGAATGTTATGCAGGGTCACTGCCAACACCATCATGGTGCTGCGGCCCAGCCTGCTTTTCGGGCCCTCCGCCTGATCACTTCCCACATGAAGGTGAGGGATCAGTCGATCAAGCAGGAGCAAAAACAGCACGCCGACCCAGAAGCCGATGAAGGCCGGAAGAAAGGACAGCTTGCCCATGCCCTCCGATTGCTCAATGGCGGGAATCAGCAGGCTCCAGATGGACGCCGCCACCATCATCCCGGCGGCAAAGCCCGCAAGGGCGCGCTGCACCAGATCCCCAAGGGATCTCTTCATAAAGAACACGCAGGCCGCGCCCAGTGTTGTGCCCAAGAAAGGGATCATGATTCCAAGAAAGGCTTCCATTTATCTCACCGCCTTTGCATTGCGTTTTTATTTGTTTCTCCTGAAGCCCGCCTCATCCCGGTATTCGGGATGTGCCTTTAAGTACGGGTCTTTGTCGCCGCAGATGGTATAGTCGCACCGGCAGCCGTTCACGCAGGTAGTCGTACGCACCAGCTTTGCGTGCAGCAGCTCCATGGACGCATAGTCCACATTGCACAGGGCGGGCATAATGTCCGTAAAGCCGAACTGCTTGGCAAATTCCGCCGCCGGACACGATGTAAATTCATAATTAATAGGCTTGCCGGTTTCATAAGGCGCAACCGACATCTCGTAATCGTGCCATTTGTCGCAGCCACTTTTCGCACGAACAAACGCCTTGTACATCAGCTTCCTCCAGAACGGCTTGTTGCAGTCCACAAATTTCAGCTTGCGGAAAGGCGGAAGAATCAGATTTTCCTCCATCTCTTCGATTTCACGGAAGGATGTGACAGCTTTGCAGACTGTGTAATAGCTCATGATGGCGATGCAGTCGTAGGTGCCGCCTACGCCGTTGTGGAAGTTCTTTTTGCCGCCCAAGTCGGTGCGCCAGTCGGAGAGAAAGTCCGCATACTGCCGCTGTACCTTTTCCCATATCGTCTCCTGCTCTACCGCATGATAGTGCAGGGCGATTTTCGCCCGTATCTCCTTCTTGCAGGGCTTGGAATACAGCACATGGCATTTGCGGTCAAATAGGAGCTTCTTGTCCTTCATCTGTTTGTTTTCGCCCTTGCTTTCTGTTTTGCGCACGAAATCGTTTAGCCCGCTTTTCGGCAGGCAAACCACGCCATGCTTTTCAGGTTTCCCATGTCCACATCCGTATACATTCCATCCAGCCGTGCTTTCAGACTGGAAACCGTCTCATAGGGCGGCGTGAAGAATCCCGCCTTTTCATAAACGTGCCGGACAAACCAATCCGTCCGCTTGTGCTCGCCCATTACATAAAAGCAGCCGCAGAATGTCCCGCCGGGTCTCAAAACCCGGAAAACTTCCCGATAAGCGGCCTCCTTGTCAGGGAAAGCGTGAAAGCCGTTCAGCGACAAAACGATGTCGAAAGTATCGTCTTCATAGGGAAGCGCCCCCACATCGCCCTGCCGGAAGGTCATGTTTTTCAGGTGCAGGTACTCTGCCTTTTCCTGCGCCTGCCCCATCATATCGGGCGAATAATCGAGACAGGTAATGTCCGCCTCCGGCATAGTCTGATAAACCGGCATGGTCAGAATCCCTGTTCCCACCGGCATTTCCAGCAGCTTGCCGGAGAAATGCTCCGGAATACCGGACATTGCCTTTTCCAGATAGGCGTCGTTTTCCGCCTTGTTCATTGCCCACACCAAGCGGCACACCGCTTTCCCGCTCAGGGTGGAGCAGGTGATCATGCCGTCATAAAAGCTGCTTTCGCCTGTCAGTCGGTATGCGCTGCGAATGGTCTCTTTTCGTTCCATGGTTTTCCATCCGTGTTTCAATCAACACACGACCGTTTCCGGTCTCATTTCTTCAAAAAATCTACAATCTTTACGAAGTCCTCTTTTGCCTCCTTGAAGATCGGCAGCATACAGTAGCAATGCACCATCTTCGGGCGGGCGGACACCGTATAGGGGACATTTGCCCGTTTGCAGGCTTCCTCAAAGTCCGGCAAAGCACCGTAGAGCACCTCGTCGGCAGAATAGAAGAAGTGAATATCGCCTACGCCGGTAAAATCTCCCCGGGAGCCGGAGATCATATAGTCTGGCACATTCTCGCAGCCATGCCGCATGAATTTTTCCACCGTCACCATAAAGGCATAGTCGATGGAGACGTCCCGTTCATTGAGCGCCTGCATCCGCGCCTTTTCCGCATCGTTCCATGGCACCTCACCGGGGGATACGGCGACGATGTGCCTCGGTTGCGGCAGCGGCTCGGGCTGCGCGTTGTTGTGCGCCGCAATGCCCAGCGCCAGCGCACCGCCGGAGGAAAAGCCGCAGGTACTGACATTTCCGCCGCCATACAGTGCAATCATTTTTCGATAACATTCGTACACCATCGCGTATGTTTCAGTAATACAGTGTTCCATGCAGAGCGGGTAAAACGGAAACCACACATCACAGCCGGTCTCGCGGCAGAGCTTGCGCATCACAGGCAGGTCGCCTTTATCGGGGCCGATCACCATGCCACCGCCAAAGAAATAGAGAATAGCACGCTTGGACGGTTTCGGACGCTCTCGCACGATCAGACAAGGAGAGCCGTTCACTGTAATTGTTTCATAATACGCCTTGTGGTCGGTGGGCGTAAAAACGCCACGATGCCGGTTCTGCTTTTCAATTTCCTTTCGCAGTGCATCCTCCGGCAAGGCGAACGCCTTTTTCGCGCCGGAGAGCTTGTATACGCTGCGTAAGATAGATGCAAAGATACTCATGATTTAGCCCCCCTCATTTCCACGCCGTAATGCAGAGCCAGCTTTTCTTTTTGTGTATCTGCACATCGTGAAAGCCCGCCTGCTCCAGATACGTCTTCAGCTCGGCGTCCTTGTAGATGGTCATGCCGCCGATGATCTCCGTCCACTTCTCGTCCTTGTCTGTGTCGCCATTGCTTTCGTTGCAGATGAGAAATGTTCCGCTGGGCTTCAGCACCCGGTAAACCTCCCGGAAGCACTGCGGCAGGTCAGGCCAGAAATAGACGGTTTCAAAGGCCGTCACCGCATCGAACCAGTTATCAGCAAACATCATATCCGCCACGCTGCCTTGCAGGACGGTGCAGCGACCCTCCGCTATGGCGGCCTCGTTGACCTTTTTGGATTTCTCTACACTGACGGGGGAATAGTCAATGCCCTTGACAATACCCTCCGGGCATTTTTTCAGAAGTCTCTTGATGTTCGCCCCTCCGCCGCAGCCGCAGTCCAACACCTTGGCGTCCAGAGTAAGCTCCAAAAAGTGAAGTCCCCACCGTGCCACAGGACTGTGCCCCAGGTTCATCATGGCGACCATGATTTTCCCGCTAAGCCCCACAGGCTTTCTGGTGTTCTCAAAAAATGACATCTTATCACACCTCCGATTTCACACATTCCGCATAGGTCAGCGGGAAGGATGCCTTTAGAACAGCGCTTTTCCGCACCGCCCAACCGTTTTGCCGTAGGAAGCGCAGGTATTCCGCGCTCGTCCACTTGCTGTGGAGAGGAAAGCCTGCCAGCTTCATGAAAAAGGCTTTGACCTTGCCGGAAAACGAGTTTCCCGCGTGGGTAAAGGTGGGCGCAATCAACACGCCATCATCTTTCAGTACCCGTTTTATCTCTTGCAGGGCTTTTTCCGGCTGCGGCACGATGTGCAGCGCGTTGGACACGATCACTACATCAAAGGACTGGTCCGCGTAGGGCAGGCGGAACATATCCTGCACGGAGAAGTGCAGCTTGGCAGAGCGGTTATCCCGCTTCGCCTCGGCGATCATTTCCGGGGAGGCGTCCGTCGCCTCGATATGTGCCGCCGCGTTTACGATGTGTTTTGCGATCAATCCCGTGCCGGTGGCCAGCTCCAGCACCGTTTTGGCTTTTACGACCGGCCGGAGCAGCGCATACATCTCCTCATACGCCGCCTGGTCCTTTCGCATAAAGCGGTCGTACCGACCGGCATTTTTGTCCCAGAAATTCTTGTGTTTTCGCATCGCTATCACTCCTCCAGTCGTTAGATGCACCTAACCTATGCGCACAGCTGTTCGGTTAGATGAAGCTAACCGTTGTGCCTTGAAAAAGCCACATTGCAGCGGCACCCTTCCCAAAGCTATTCTTGCTTAATTTAGCATTTTCGGATGATTTTCTTAGAAAATCATTACTTCCCATTTCTGCTCCAAAGTATAGCACCGCCGATGGTTAGTGTCAACTAACCATTAGATATTCTTTTTCTCTGCCTTCGGAGAGCGTACAAAGCAGCTGCCCTTATTTTTTGATTATAGCATCCCACGGTTTGCGCCGCCAAGGGTTAAGAAAACCGTTGACGCTTTTTCTATTTCTGGCTATAATAGGCGCACCGAGGATGGATGCCTTTCCGCCTGTTTTTCTATGACCACAACGCGTACCATAGACGCTTCCGTGGCACATGGTTACAACGGGAAAAAGAGGCCACAAGACCATTTACATTCCAGGCAAAAGTGGCGGAAATGGATAAAAATCAATACAAATCAGAGCTTTTAATTCGTTCGCATCCGAGAGGTCGAGGGTTCGAATCCCTTCAGGTCCACCAAAATGAAAACCGTCCGAAAGGGCGGTTTTCATTTTGCCGTGGGCCTGCGGGAGTCGAAGTTTATCCCCCCCTTGCGGGGGAAATCCCTTCAGGTCCACCAAAAATAAACCACCCGCAAGGGTGGATTTATTTTTGCCGTGGGCCTGCGGGAGTCGAAGTTTATCCCCCTTGCGGGGGAAATCCCTTCAGGTCCACCAAAAATAAACCCACCCGCAGAGGTGGCTTTATTTTTGCTGCGCCCTGCCAATGCGCTGCCTCACTGTGCGTCCTGTTGCGCTTTGCCCCGCGCTGTGGTATACTGCACATAGCTATCCCCACATCGCCTTCATAAAGGAGGACTGCCTGTGTCTACAATGTTGGAGCGCCGCTACCGGCGGCAGCACCTGAACTGTGTGCGGCACATCACCCTGGACCCCAAGGGCCGGGGCGTGGTGCGTATCCACATGATCCCACCCCGTGAGGACGCGGAAAACGCGCCCTTTCTGCTGCTGCTCAACGGCAGCAAGCTGGTGCCCCTGAACCTGAGCTGGGCCATCCTGCTCTCCTGCTTCATGGACCGGCTGGAGCCCTTCGCCGGGCTGGAGATCACCGAGAGCGACTGGAACGCCATGGCCGCCGGTGCGGTGGCCCGGACCCATAAGGTCTACCCCTTCACGCCCAAGGAGCGTCTGGCGGAGGACCTGCAAATCATGATAGAGTCCCTGGTGGCCATCGCCCGGGGGCAGGCGCCGGAGGCGGAGGTCGCGCCGCTGACGCTGGGCGAGTACGCCCCCGAGATGACCGCGCCCCACCGTATGGACCTGATGGTCAGCGCCATGACCCGTGACGGCGCGTGGCACTGCAACCAGAAGTGTCTGCACTGCTATGCGGCGGGACAGCCCCTGTCCGATATGCCGGAGTTGACCACCGCCCAGTGGAAGGAGGTCCTGGACCGGCTGCGCGCGGCCAATATCCCCCAGGTGACGTTCACCGGCGGCGAGCCCACCCTGCGCGCCGACCTGGTGGAGCTGGTGGATGCCGCCCAGTGGTTCGTCACCCGGCTGAACACCAACGGTCGCCTGCTGACGCCGGCGCTGTGCCAAAAGCTGTATGACGCCAGCCTGGACAGCGTGCAGGTGACGCTCTACAGCCATGATAAGGACATTCACAACGCCCTGGTGGGTGCCGACGGCTTTGATGACACCGTGGCGGGCATCCGTGCCGCTGTGGCGGCGGGGCTGTCCGTGTCCGTGAACACGCCCCTGTGCAGCCTGAATACCGCCTATGACGAGATGCTGCGCTTCGTCCACGGTCTGGGCGTCCGCTATGTGACCTGTTCCGGGCTGATCCCCTCCGGCGGCGCGGTGGGCGACGAGAGCCGGGCCACGGCGCTGACGGAGCAGCAGCTCACCGACGTACTGACAAAGGCCGTGGCGGTGACGGAGGAGCTGGAAATGGAACTGGACTTCACCAGCCCCGGCTGGCTGAAGGAGGAGACGCTGCGCGCCCTGGGCCTGACCCTGGTGCCCAGCTGCGGCGCCTGCCTCAGCAATATGGCCATCGCCCCGGACGGCGGCGTGATCCCCTGCCAGAGCTGGCTCAGCAGCCAGCCCCTGGGGAACATCCTCGCCGACGACTGGGACAAGATCTGGCAGAGTGAGCGCTGCGCGGCCATCCGGGCCAGGAGCGCCAAAATGGAGCAGCTGTGCCAACTGCGTGAAAGCAACCGGGAGGAGGGCACCCTATGCTGAAGAAACTGCACGTTCTGCTGCTTGTCTTACTGGCGGCGGTTTGCTTTACCGCCACCGCATGGGCGGATTACGACTACATCGAGCAGTACGGCGTTATGGTGACGCCCAACACGGAGGATGGCAGCCTGCTTATCACCGTGAAGCTGGAGTGGACGCCGCTGGAGGAGCTGCCCTACGGTCAGGAGTTGAAGATCGGCGTACCCAACGGCTCCATCCGGGATGTGGCGGCGCAGACGGACAACATCGAGCGCCTGGACTTCGACAACAGCTATATGTACGTCTACCTGACCCAGGGCTACGACGAGGACGAGACCTTTTCCTTCGCCTACTCCTGGGTGCAGGAGTATATGTACCAGTTGGACGGCAGCGCTGTGACCTACGACTACACCCCCGGCTGGTTCGACGAGGCGAAGATCGGGCAGATGACCCTCATCTGGAACGACCCCGCCGGGCTGACCGGCGATTTCACCGAGGGCACGGTCAGCGGCGCTGACAGCGTGACGGTGCAAAACGGCATGACCATCACCGCCTCCGATCTGGACTACGGCTACAAAATGAACGTACAGGTGCGCTACACCGACTGGCCCACCCAGCTGTCGGAGGAATACAGCGCCGACAACGTCCCCGACGGCGGCTGGAACGGCAGCGATGACTATTACTACGACGATGACGACACCGGTGACGCCATCATCGGCATGATGGTGACGATATTCGTGGTGATATTCATCTTCGTGCTGATCTCCGCCGCCCGCCGGGGCGACGGCTACGCCGGCGGCTTCGGCACCCGGTATGTGTTCGTCAACCACCTGTGGTACCCCGCCGGGCCGGACGGCAGGCCCCGTCCCGGCAGCGTGGGCACCAAAACAAAGCCCAGACCGCCCAGAAGAGGTGGCGGCGGCTTCGGCGGCGGAAGCCGTGGCGGCGGCTTTGGCGGCGGCGGTTTCGGCGGCGGCAGCCACTGTGCGTGCGCCAGCAGCTGCGCCTGTGCGTGTGCCTGCGCCTGTGCCGGCGGCGGCCGCGCCGGCTGCTCGGCCAAGAACCTCTACGGCGTGGGCCTGGACGAAACACTGTCCGAAAAGCTCTGATACAAAAAACATCCCCCGACCGGGGGATGTTTTTTGCTTACGAGTATTGGAAACCTCTGCCCGGCTCCTTGAACTCCGCCACACGTTTGTTAAAGCTGGCGAAGGCCGCGTCCTCGAAGGCCAGGGTGTCCTCGGCGCCCATCTGCCGCAGCAGCCACTTGCACAGCGGAGGATTTAGGATCAGCAGCGGGCCGATCAGCGCCGTGGCGTACAGCCCGCCCCGGCGGAAGCCCTCCGGCTTCGACTCCGGCGTGCGGCCAACGCCCCGCACGGTGTCAAACCAGCCCTCCGTCTCTGCTGCGTCGTAGTGGAAGCCGAACAGGCTCTTGAAGCCGACGACCTCCATACCGTCAAAGGTGCCCAGGAAGAAGCTGTTGTGCCGCTTCATCATGGTGTACCGCACCCGTCCGGGCAGAATGTCCAGCCCCTCTATGGTGTCGGCGCTGTCGCTTTCTATGGCGGCGGAAAACACGTCCGGCGCATTGCCGGTCAGCAGGATCAGCTGTCCCGCGTCCGCCCTTGCGGCGATGTCCGCGGCATAGGGCCGCAGGGCGTCCGCCGCCAGACGCAGCCCCTGTTCTGTGGTACTGCCCATATAGACCAGCGCCACATCCTCCGTGAGGAACCGGGGTTTGCTGTGCAGGTCCGTCTCTATGATCTCCAGCGCCGGGCAGCAGCGCTTCAGATAGTAGATGTTCTGCAGATCGCCGTACAGGTTGCAGACCTCCGGAAACAGAATTTCCGCCTTCATTGCGCGCCCTCCTTTGCCAGCAGTTTTTCCTTCAGCTTTTCCCTGACCCGGAAGGCCAGGGGCGTGCCGTCCACGCCGTAGAGCAGATACACGTCGTCGCCGGGGGTCAGCGGCAGCAGCTCCAGGGCGGCGAACTCGTCCTCGGCCAGCCGTATCTTCTGCCGGGGGATGCCCGCCAGCAGCAGCCGCAGCTGGTAGTCATAGGCCCGCGGCCCGGCGCAGACCAGGCACGTCACATCGTCACTGTTCAGGAATTCAAAATCCGTGTCATACATCCAGCTGGGGTTTTCCGACCAGCTTTTGGCCACGCCCAGGCAGTTCATCATCAGCAGCAGTTCCTTCTTCCCCGGCTTGGACCGGATATAGTCGAAGTTGCGGGAGCAGGCCAGAGCGTTCTTGTCCTTGGACATCTGCATAATGACCTTCACGCCGCCGATATCCTCCTCGGACAGCCGGCTGGCGGGGATCTTCACCTCCGCCATGCGGCGGGCGATGGTGCCGTGGTCATAGCCCAGCTGCCGCAGGGCGGCGATCACCGTCACCGTGTTGTAGATGTTGTGCAGGCTGTCGGTGATGAGGGTGTACGGGTACTCCTGCCCCGCCTCCCGTATGCACATGGTGTGGGCGGCGGTGTCCACCTTTGTGGCCAGATAGTCGCAGTCGGGGGAGTGGAAGCCGCAGCTCTCGCACACGGCCCGGCCGATGTGGTGGTAGCGGCGGTATTCATACCGCAGCTTCCCGGCGCATCGGGGGCAGATACGCATATCGTTCAGCAGGTTCTCGCATTCCGTCACGTCGGTGGGCAGCCGGTCGATGCCGAAATATACCCGCTGGTTCTCCGGCGCCACCGTGCAGGAGATCAGGTCGTCGGCGTTGAGGATCAGCCTGCTCTCCTTAGGCAGGGACCGGGTCAGGATGTCCGCGATGTAGCCCGGATGGGCGTTCCGCATGATGGAGTCCCGGAACAGGTTGGTGATGACGATGTGCTCCGGCTTCACATAGGGATAGATCCTGGGCGCGGAGCGCTCGTCGATCTCCAGGATCGCCAGGTCGTACTCCGGCCTGATCCGGCCCAGCAGGCCGCAGCCCTTCAGCAGCGCCGTGCTGACGCCGGAGATGATGTTGCTGCCCGCCCGGTTGCTGAGTACGGTCTTGCCCTCGGCGGTAAGCACGTCGTTCAGCATATTGGCCACGGTGGTCTTGCCGTTGGTGCCGGTGACGGCTATGATGTGCTCCGGCTTGCCGATATACTTCAAAAAGTCCGGACACAGCTTCACCGCCAGACTGCCGGGGAAGTCCGTGCCGTTGTGGCGGGTGATCTTCAGCGCCGGGATGGACAGCTTTGCCATCCACAGCGCAAACAGGAACCGCAGTTTACCCATTGTCATTCCTCCAGAGCGATGGCGCGGCAGGAGCAGCCATCGGCATTCTCAAATTTCAGGGGCAGCGTAACGAACGTGAAGCGTCGGCCCAGCAGCTTGTCCAGCCCCTTGAGGTTCTCGGTGTTCACAAAGTCCGCGCCCAGCAGCGTCATGTGGTTGGGGAAATCCACACTGTCGCAGGGGTCCAGCGAGATGGTGTCCTCGCCCACGCCCTTCAGCGGCAGGCCGGCCAGATATGCCGCCGCCTCCGCCGTCAGGCAGGGAAAGCCCTCATAGTAGCCCGGCGTGCCCCACTTCTTGTCCCAGCCGGTGCAGAACAGCACGAAGTCCGCGCCGTTCAGGTCATAGCTCTGCAGCAGGGACAGAGTAATGGCGCGCTGCCCCCGGCAGTCCACCACCACGGCGGGACCGGCGAACTTCGCCGCGTCATAGCGGTCCAGCGCCGTACCGTCACGGAGCATATGGGCCGGGGCGTCCATGTGGGTGCCGGTATGGGAGAACATATGCAGCAGCGTCTCCCGGTAGCCGCACTGGTCGATCGTGCAGGCGGTGGTCAGCCGGGGCTGCTCCGTGCCGGGATACACCGGCATATCGTTCCGTATGGTGTGGGTCAGCTCATGTGCCGTCATGCGTCCGCCTCCTTGTCGTGTGTCTGCAGCCAGATCAGCAGCGCCGCCACATCCGCCGGTGACACGCCGGACACCCGCCCGGCCTGCCCTACGTTCAAAGGCCGCAGCGCGCTGAGCTTCTCCCGCGCCTCCAGCCGCAGACCCTGAATGTGGTCGTAGTCCATATCCGGCGGCAGCTTCCGGCGCTCCAGCTTCTCAAACTCCGCCACCTGCCGCTGCTGGCGCTGGATATAGCCCTCATACTTCACGGTGATCTCCACCTGCTCCCGCACCTCCGCGGGCAGGTCGGGTCGATTTGCGTCGAATTCTGTCAGGTCCGCGTAGGTCAGCTGGGGCCGCCGCAGCAGATCGATCAGGCGGCAGCCGCTGTCCACGGCGGCGGTGCCCCGTTCTGTTAGCAGGGCGTTCAGCTCCGGCGTACCGGGTATGCCCGTGTGCTCCAGCCGCCGTATCTCCTTCGCCACGGCCTCGTACTTGGCCTCCACCGCCGCCAGCCGTTCATCGCTGACCAGCCCCAGCTCGTGCCCGATAGGGCACAGCCGCGCATCGGCGTTGTCCTGCCGCAGCAGCAGCCGGTATTCCGACCGGCTGGTCATCATGCGGTACGGCTCCTCGGTGCCCTTGGTCACCAGGTCGTCGATCAGCGTGCCGATATAGCTCTCGCTCCGCTTGAGCACCAGCGGCTCCCGACCCTGCAATTTCAGCGCCGCGTTCACGCCGGCCACAAAGCCCTGCACCGCCGCCTCCTCGTAGCCGGAGGAGCCGTTGAACTGCCCCGCGCCGTACAGGCCGGGCACCGCCTTTACCTCCAGCGTGGGCAGCAGCGCCAGCGGGTCGATGCAGTCGTACTCGATGGCGTAGGCCGGCCGCATCATCACTGCGTGCTCCAGTCCCGGCACCGTGTGCAGCATCTCCAGCTGCACCTCCTCCGGCATAGAGGACGAAAAGCCCTGCACATACAGCTCTTCGGTGTCCAGCCCCATAGGCTCGATAAACAGCTGGTGCCGGGGCTTGTCCGCAAAGCGCACCACCTTTGTCTCGATGGACGGGCAGTACCGGGGGCCGATGCCCTCGATAACGCCGGAGTAAATGGGACTGCGGTCCAGATTTTCCCGTATGATCCGGTGTGTCTCCTCGTTGGTGTAGGTCAGGTAGCACACCGCCCGGTTTTCCGGCACGTTCTTTGTCTCAAAGCTGAAGGGCAGCGGATCCGGGTCGCCCTCCTGCAGCTCCATTTTGCTGAAGTCCACGCTGCCCCGGTGTATCCGCGGCGGCGTGCCGGTCTTGAACCGCCGCAGGGGCAGCCCCAGTGCCCGCAGGCTGTCCGTCAGGGCGTTGGCCGGGTGCAGGCCGTCCGGCCCGGAGGCCTCGATGCACTCGCCCACGATGGTCTGTCCGGTCAGATACGTGCCCGTGCACAGAATGACCGCCCGGGCGCCCAGCACCGCGCCGGTGCGGAGCACCACGGCGGCGGCATGGCCGTTCCCGTCGCAGCGTATCTCCGTCACCTCCGCCTGCCGCAGCGTCAGTCCCGGCTGCAATTCCAGCGTGTGCTTCATCACCTGCTGGTATTTCCGCCGGTCTGCCTGAGCCCGCAGGGACCACACGGCGGGACCCTTGCCCCGGTTCAGCATCCGGTACTGGATGCAGGCCCTGTCCGCCGCCCGGGCCATCTCGCCCCCCAGTGCGTCCAGCTCCCGGACCAGGTGACCCTTGCCGGTGCCGCCGATGGCCGGGTTGCAGGGCATATTCCCCACCGCGTCCAGGCTCACCGTCAGGCAGACGGTCTTCATGCCCATCCGGGCCGCCGCCAGGGCAGCCTCGATGCCCGCGTGCCCCGCGCCGATGACGGCCACATCATAGTCGCCGCCGTGAAACTCTCTCATCAGGTGCTCACCTCACCACATAAGACTGCTTGAACACTTTATTATACTATACAGCACACAACAGCGCAAGAGCGTTACACAGAAATAACCCATAGGTATTGTGCAATGTGCAATAAAAGTTTACAAAAGCTTTATACATAATATCCAATTTTGCGCTTGCTATCCGGGCTGCTGCGGCATATAATAACACTGTAAAATGGAAGAAAGGAGCGTGATATCACCATGACGACAACTTGGATCTGGGGTGACCTGGATGACATGATCTTTGCCGACAGCGACTGGGAAGTGAGCCAGCGGTAAGGCATACCGATGAGGAAACCACGCGAAAGCGTGGTGATTTGCTTTTTTATGGGTGTTTTTCGACAGAAAACGCCTCCTGCACATAGATCGCAAAGCCTGATCCCCGCGCAGCAAAGATGAAAAGAGACGGCCAACGCCGTCTCTTATTTGTTATTTTCGGTTGCTCTTAATGAGATATTCGTGATACCTTAACGATATCTTAGCGTTACCTTAGCGACAATGTATGTTATAATAACGTCATCAAAAGGAGGGGAGGGCGGCTATGACCGGTAAACAAGCCCGCCGGAGACAGTTGCTGCGGACCATTGGTCTGCACTTTTCCGGCATGGATGTGCTGAAGGCACTGGGACTCTACCTGGTAGCCGTTATGTGCTGTCTGCTGCTTCGCAGCTTCGATATGCACAACGACACCAGCTACGTTGCCATGATCTTTCTGCTGGATGTGTTCCTTACCGCCTACTGGACGGACGGCTATCTGCTGGGCATCATCATGGCGGTGGTGGGGATGTTCAGCGTGGACATCATCTTTACCTACCCCTTCTGGCATATCAGCTTTACGCTGACGGGCTTTCCGCTGACGTTCCTGGTGATGATGACCATCTCCATCCTGACCGCTACCGTTACCAGCCGGGCCAAGCAGACCGAGCAGGTGCGCCGGGAGGCCGACCGCGAAAAGATGTATGCCGACCTGCTGCGCGCCGTGTCTCACGACATCCGCACGCCGCTGACCGGTATCGTGGGCGCCACCAACGTTCTGCTGGAGCAGGACGGCGGACTGACGCAGGAGCAGCGCCAGCAGCTGCTGCGATCCACCAACGAGGACGCCCAGTGGCTCATCCGCATTGTAGAGAATTTGCTGTCCATCACACGCATAAGCTCTGAGGAGGCTAAGGTCAAGAAAGAGCCGGAGCCGGCGGAGGAGGTCATCGAGTCCGCCGTGGCCAAGACCCACAAGCACTACCCGGAGGTGGATATCCGTGTCCATCTGCCGGATGAACTGATGATGGTGCCCATGGATCCCCTGCTGATGGAGCAGGTACTGGTGAACCTGATGGAGAACGCCGTCATTCACGGCGAGACCCACCATATCGACGTGACCCTGTCCAGCGAGGGCAACTGCGCGGTTTTCACCGTGGCGGACGACGGCCGCGGCATTCCCCAGCACCTGCTGCCCCGGCTGTTCGACGGCTCCGCCCGCAGCGACCGCAGCAGTGACGGCAAGCGCAGCATGGGAATTGGTCTGTCCGTGTGCCGCACCATTGTGCTGGCCCACGGCGGTGTGATACGGGGAGACAACAGACAGGAGGGCGGCGCGGTCTTCACCGTGACCCTGCCCATGAAAGGAGAAAACGATGAAGATTAAAGACAAAGTCCTGATCGTGGAGGATGAGCAGTCCATCAGCAACTTTATCTCCATGATCCTCACCGCCAACGGCTTCGACACCATCATTGTCCGCACCGGCGAGGAGGCCCTGACCATGATCGCCTCCCATTGCCCGGACATGATCGTCCTGGACCTGGGCCTGCCCGACATGGACGGCATGGAGGTGCTGAAATCTGTCCGCAAGTGGTCCAATCTGCCGGTGGTGGTGGTTTCTGCCCGCAACCACGAGCACGACAAGGTGGAGGCCCTGGATTACGGCGCCGACGACTATCTGGTCAAGCCCTTCGGCACCTCCGAACTGCTGGCCCGCATCCGCACCGCCATCCGCCACACCCGCACCACCCTTTCCAACACCCAGATCGCCCAGTCCGGCAAGTTCGTCACCGGCGATCTGACCATCGACTATGATAAGCACCAGGTGCTGATGAACGGCGAGAACGCCGGATTGACCGTCAATGAGTACAAGATCGTGGCCCTGCTGGGCAAGTACGCCGGCAAGGTCCTGACCTACGACTTCATTATCCGGGAGCTGTGGGGGCCCAAGGCCAAGACCGACAATCAGATCCTCCGGGTAAATATGGCCAACATCCGCCGCAAGATCGAGCCTACCCCCGGCAACCCCCAGTATATTTTCACCGAGGTGGGCGTCGGCTACCGTATGCGCGAGGGAGACTGATACATACCGAGAAGAAAAGACCGCCTGCGGGCGGTCTTTTTCACATGCGGGGTGTTTCTTTTGGGGAAAATATCTGCCGACACGAACCGGCGCTTCACGGAAAATTTATAATGTACGGATAAAGAAAACCCGCATTTCCGCTGTCACCGTGTTAAGAAACGCCTGCCTGTATTTACAGGGCGGTTTTTTCGCAGTAAGATACAAACACGCCCGCCGCGGCGCGGCGGGGGAAACTTGTAAGGAGAGAAAACAATGGAAGAAAGAAAAGGCTTTGGATCCAATTTCGGATTCCTGATGGCCGCGGTCGGCTCGGCGGTCGGCCTAGGCAACATCTGGGGCTTCCCCAATAAGATGGGCGCCTGCGGCGGTTTCACGTTCCTCATCATTTACCTCATTTTGGCTGTTTGCTGCGGCTTCATCGTCATGGTGGGCGAGCTGGCCATTGGTCGTAAGACAGGCAAGGGCGCTGTGGCAGCATATAAGGCCCTTAGCAAGAAGTTCAGCTGGATGGGCTGGATGGGCATCCTGTCCGCGTTCTTCATCCTGTTCTTCTACTGCGCTCTGGGCGGCTACTGCATTAAGTATGTGGTGCTCAATGTAGGCGACCTGTTCGGCGCGGGCTTTGGCGCCAGTGCCATCGCCGCCGCGTCGGCGGACGCGGCCAGCGCCTCTCTGGGCGACGCGGTGTTCGGCGCTTTCATGTCCAGCACCACCGAGGCCATTATCTATGGCTTGATTTTCGTGGTGCTGACTATGCTTATCGTTCTCGGCGGCGTCGGCGGCGGTATCGAGAAGGTCTGCTCCGTGGGTATGCCTGCCCTGTTCGTGGCTCTGCTGATCTGCATCATCCGCGCCTGCACGCTGGACGGTGTGGACACCACCGTGCAGGTGCTCCAGGCGGACGGCTCCCTGGTGGAGCACGTGATCCACGGCAGCGCCCTGGATGGCCTGAAGTACATGTTTGCCCCCGGCTGGGCTACTGAAAATGGATACTATGTTCCCGCCTCCGCCGTCATCGATGGTGTGAAAATGTCCGCGGTGGAGATCAACGGCGTCATGCAGCGCATCGTGACCTTCAAGCAGGAGACACCCGACGTCCTGACCGTGCTGGCTACCGCCGGCGGCCAGATGTTCTTCTCCCTGTCCCTGGGTATGGGCGCTATGATCACCTACGGCTCCTATCTGCAGAAGAAGGAGAACATCCAGAAGAACGCGCTGCTGATCGTGGTCATGGATACGATGGTGGCTCTGATGGCCGGCCTGTGCGTGCTGCCCGGTCGCTTCGCTCTGGATCCCTCCGGCGCAGTGGGTGGCCCGTCCCTGCTGTTCGTCACCATGCAGAACGTGTTTAGCCGCATGGGCGGCCTCGGCCCCATCTTCGGCATCCTGTTCTATCTGCTGGTGGTCTTTGCCGCCATCTCCTCCTCCATCTCCCTGCTGGAGGTCATCGTGGCTCACTTTGTGGATAAGGCCCGCGACGAGGGCAAGGGCGACAAGCGCAAGAGCTATACCCTCATCGCCGCCGCCTGTGTGGGCCTGGGCTGCATCCTGGTCTGCGCTGACCGTCTGGGTGCCAGCAGCTTCTCGCCTGCGGAATTGCTGAACATTGCAAATCCCAAGACCTGGGCTGCCGACTGGCTGGACTTCTGGGATGCGCTGTCCGAGGGCGTTATGATGCCGCTGGGCGCGCTGCTGATGTCTCTGATGATCGGCTGGGAGATCGGCCCCGAGTTCGTCAAGGAAGAGGCGGAGCAGTCCGGTCATGCCATGGGCAGCTACGGCTTCTTCAAGGTCTGCGTCAAGTTCATCACGCCGCTGATCATGGTCCTCATCCTGTACGGTCAGATAAAGGAATTCTTCCTGTAAAGTCTCTTGACGAATTGTTAATAAACAAACTCTTACTTAACAGAGGGGACGCCGGTGCCGCCGCACCGGCGTCTCTTTTTGCGCCCGCGGACCCGGAAAGATTTGTGCCGCCTGCCGTAAAAAGCGCACGATGCTGTGTTTGCCGCCCGGTTTCTCTTGTAAAAACGACGAAAACGGAGTTCACAATTTGTTAAAATAATGGAATATGATGTTAAGAACTTGACAATTTCTTGGCGTGACGGTATGATACAGGAGGTTGGCGGGGCAGATACGCTGTTTCGCCGGCTGATGGTATTCACCACCAATTTGTGAGGAGGTAAATCACACACATGGAAAAGAAAAGCACCAAAATAGCGTATTTCGTAGCGCTGGGTGTTTTCATTGTCCTGCTGGTCATCCTGGGGATCCAGTTTAAGGGCAAGGAAAACCCCGTCTTCGTCGGCGACGGCGCGTTCTACACCACCGGTGACGGCGTGTTCCTGGATGGCATCCTGAAGACCGCGGACGACAGCGAGGGCTCTAAGTATGCGCTGGACGGCTCCTACTATGTGAGCCCCGAGGCCGGCACCTACTTCGAGCTGTCTGAGGATGGCAACACCATCGTCGGCGCCGACGGTACCGAGTACGTCAAGTCCGAAGAGAAGTCCAAGGACGTCAACGGCGTGGAGTACACCACCTATGAGGAGCAGGTCTACTCCGAGACTCCGTTTGCCGGCACCTTCTGGTCCCTGCTGCCCCCCATCGTGGCCATCGTGCTGGCCCTGATCAGCAAGGAAGTGTATTCCTCTCTGTTCCTGGGCTGCCTGGTCGGCGCACTGCTGTACACCCAGTTCGCTCCCTGGGATACCATCGTGACCCTGGTGGGTGCCGATTACGGTATCATCTCCGTGCTGGCTGACAGCGGCAACATGGGTATTATCGTGTTCCTGGTCACCCTGGGCATCATGGTGGACCTGATGAACAAGGGCGGCGGCTCCGAGGCCTTCGGCCGCTGGGCCAAGAAGACCGTTCACACCCGCTGCGGTGCGCAGCTGCTGACCATGCTGCTGGGCGTGCTGATCTTCGTAGACGACTACTTCAACTGCCTGACCGTGGGCGCCGTTATGCGTCCCGTCACCGAGTCCCACAAGATCTCCCGTGCCAAGCTTGCCTATGTCATTGACTCCACTGCGGCACCCGTCTGCATGATCGCCCCGGTGTCCTCCTGGGCCGCCGCCGTTTCCGGCTACGTGCAGTCCCCCAGCATCAACGGCATTGAGCTGTTCCTGAAGCAGATTCCCTGGAACTACTACTGCCTGCTGACCCTGCTGATGATCGTCATCATCTCCGTGCTGAACATTGACTATGGCTCCATGCTGACCCATGAGTACAACGCCCAGGTCAAGGACGACCTGTTCACCACCCCCGAGCGTCCCTTCGCCGGCGACGATGAGTACGAGACCGGCTCCAAGGGCAAGTCCTCCGTGCTGGATCTGCTGGTGCCCGTGATCGTTCTGATCGCTGTCTGCATCGTCTCTCTGGTCTACTCCGGCGGTTACTTCGATGGCGGCATGACCTTCATGGAGGCTTTCTCCGCTGCCGAGGCCGGTCCGGCGCTGGCCATCGGAGGTCTGATCGGCTGCGTGTTCACGTTCGTCTACTTCTGGCTGCGCGGCGCCATCGGCTTCGAGAAGTCCATGGAATCCGTTCCCCAGGGCTTCATCCAGATGATCGCCCCCATCCTGATCCTGACCTTCGCCTGGACCCTGTGCTCCTTCACCCGCAATGCCATGTACTCCGCTGACTTTGTCAGCAACGCCATGGCCAACGTTGGCGATCTGCGTATGTTCCTGCCCGCCATCATCTTCATCATCGGCGCGGCTATCGGCTTCGCCACCGGTACCTCCTGGGGTACCATCGGCATCATGGCCCCCATCGTTGTCTCCGTGTTCAACTACGATGCGGAGCCCATACTGTGCACCATCGGTCTGGCGGCTGCCTGCTCCGGCGGCGTTATGGGCGACCACTGCTCCCCTATCTCCGACACCACCATCATGGCTTCCGCCGGTGCCCACTGCTACCACCTGAACCACGTGTTCACCCAGATCCCTTATGCGCTGACCGTGGCTGGTGTGTCCTTCGTCAGCTTCATCCTGGCCGGCCTGATCCAGAACGTGTTTGTCAACCTGCTGATCGCTGTGGTGCTGATGGTCGCTACCCTGCTGGTCATCCGCGCTATCGTTGCCAAGAAGCACGCTGGTATTTTCCAGGAAATGGCCGAGGCCGACAAGGCTCTTGCCAAGTAAGCTATACCCCGCCTAATAAAAAGAAAGCCCTCCATTGGGGGCTTTCTTTTTTTGCGTATACTATGTCGATATATCGCTATAAATGCCGGTAATATTGGCTAAAATAAACATATATTTCCAAAAAAGGAGGGGAGAAGCGCGCTAAGAAACTGTAAAGGTTTATAATAATGTCATAAATATTCCGAAAAATGGCCGCTAAATTGGATAAAAGGGAGAAAAACCGGTTCATAATTTGTTCAAAATTACCCACTCCCGGCTTTGCTGAAATGTTGACAATCTGCCAGGAAAACGTTAGAATGGTGGCACCAATTTGTGAGGAGGTAAATCACACACATGGAAAAGAGAAGCACCAAAATAGCGTATTTCGTAGCGCTGGGTATCTTCATTGTCCTGCTGGTCATCCTGGGCCTGCAGTTCAAGGGCAAGGAGAACCCTGTCTTCGTCGGCGGCGGCGCGTTCTACACCACCGGTGACGGCGTGTTCCTGGATGGCATCCTGAAGACC
>OMFM01000376.1_pt1 | contig 20292 bp, 10 predicted proteins | sample 1645661 | NCBI WGS metagenome assembly OMFM01 (sample SAMEA103958128, study PRJEB25191) | human gut metagenome | reverse complement strand
ACGCAGAGACACAGACGGGAAAAGGACGGAACCTGCGGTATTTTCACATCGGAATCCTCTGCTATGTTGCGGTAGAATACGCTCTGTGGACCTCCGGCTGCTTCTGGCCGGGCGACTCTATCTTCAGTCCCTATTGCTGGTGTGATCTTCTGCTGACGTTCTGCCTTTTCGGACTGCTGCCTGCCACAGGAAAGGCGGTGCGGACATGACCTATATTGAAAATGTATTTATCTGTATGGCCTCACCCCTGTTGATCGCCGCCCTGTGCATGGGTAGGCGGCAGGCCAAATTCTTTCTGTGCTGTCTTGCAGGAATGGGGGCATGCCTGCTCTCCGCTTACATCAATACCTTCTTTGCCGCTCTTTACGCAGCAGATACGATTGCCGCCACCGCAGAGATCGCACCTGTGGTAGAAGAAGTGATGAAACTCCTGCCGTTACTCTTTTATCTTCTTGTATTTGAGCCTGAACCGGTGCCGATAAAAAATGCTGCCATCATCGTTGCACTTTCCTTTGCCACCTTTGAGAATGTCTGCTATCTGATTCAAAACGGAGCCGGACATTTTTCCTTTATCTTTTTCCGGGGCATTGGAACGGGTGCCATGCACGTGATCTGTGGTGCCATCGTCGGCGGTGGACTGGCATATGTATGGCAACGCACCTGGCTGAAGATCGCCGGAACCTGCGGTCTGCTCGGGGCAGCCATCACTTTTCATGCAATTTATAATCTTCTGATCGCCTATGGCGGTGCGATACAGTATATCGCATACATTCTGCCTGTGCTGATCCTGACGGTGGGAAAACTGATTGTCCGCCTGCCCCAGAGTCACAACTGAATCCTGTCTTTTGCGGAGCTGCTGTCGGCAGCTCCTGTTTTTTTCAACCTTTTTCAAACCTTTTTCAAAAAATTTGATTTTCAGGTGAGAGTTTTTTCGCTTTTTTGTACCTAATTAGATGAAGGGCATATGTATTTTATGACTTTACTTTCCGAAGGGAGGTTTTCAACAATATGTATGATACAGAAAAACGGGTCGAACTGGTGAAAAAACGGGTGCATGAAAAATATCGCCGGAAGGAGCGCCGCGGGATCTGCCGGCTGTCTGCCCTGTGCGCAGCATTGTCTGCGTTCCTTGTGGGAACGGTGCACACAGTAGCCGGCCAGACGCAGATCACCGCCCGGGGAATGTACGGTTCTATCCTGCTGCATGAAGACGCCGGCGGTTATGTGCTGGTGGGGGTAATTTCTTTCTCCACAGCAGTCATGATCACTGTGCTGTGTATCAGACTCCGGGAAAGAGAACACCGTGGACAAGGCACGGGAAAAGGAAACGCATCGCAACAACGGGAGGGAAAAATAAATGAAAAAACAAAGAAAGAGCGGAACAGCCCATTACTTTTTCTTGGTATATATAATAAAAGAGGAGAAAATCAGTGATGCTCGGTTCGGCACTCCTGCTTATTGTATAGAAACAACGGTAAAAACAGGAAGAATATTTAAAATAAATGAACTGTGCCGGAAAGAGAAGTGGGTGCTGTTTTCACTTTCCCTCTCCGGACACGGAATTTAGCGGTAGAATCCCAATTCGTTTCTCAATGAACGCACTTCCTGTTGCAAAAGTTCTATACGTTCCAGCATGTGGTGGATGGCGTCGATTCCTGCAATATTGATGGACAAGTCATAATATAAATGCGTGTAACGCTCCAGTTCCGCTAGTTGGGATGTGGGGAGGTAGCGTTCCTCGTCAATCACCCGGACTTCGATCAGTCCGTCTTCTTCCAGTTCCATAATGAACGACGGGTCCACATGGCAACGGTCGCAAAAATCGTTGATAATAATTAAATCGGTCTGCATAATCCTTCTCTTTTTTTAATTGCTACTATCTTTTAATTGGCGGAACAGCTCTTTCTGATGTTCGGTCAGGTTGCTAGGAATGGTGACATTATAAGTTACTATCAGATCGCCAAATTTGCCTTCTTCCTTGTAAACAGGAAAGCCTTTGCCTTTCAAACGGACTTTGGTTCCGTTCTGGGTTTCAGGTTTTACTTTCAGTTTTACCTTGCCGTTCAGTGTGTCCACGGTTTCTTCACCACCCAGTACGGCGGTGTAGAGGCTAAGCGGAGCATGGATATATAAATCATTTCCCAGACGTTTGAATACAGGATCGTCTGGAATGACAAAGGTGATGTACAGATCGCCTGCAGGACCACCGTTTACCCCCGGTGCACCATGACCACGCAATTTGATAGTCTGTCCGTTGGCTATACCTGCCGGAACAGTGATACGTATGTTCTTTCCGTTTACATTAAGCACTTGTTTGTGTGTTTCGGCGGCTTCACGCAATGAAAGTTGTAATTCAGCATTATAGTCCTGTCCACGGAATCCGGCGCTTCGTCCGCCGTTTGCACCGCCACGATGCCCGAACAGTTCTTCAAAGAAATCAGAGAAACCACCTGCGCTGCCACCGAAATGTGCACCGGTGAATTCTTCTCCTCCATTGCCGGAATACCAGTAACTGCCGTTACCGTCCGTACCGAATCCGCTTCCGGCTCCGCCAAACCCTCCGAATCCACCAGCACCTCCATATTGTTGCTTTTGTTTTTCAAATTCGTCGGCATGTTTCCAGTGTTCCCCGTATTCGTCGTATTTCTTACGTTTTTCCGGGTCACTCAGTACTTCGTTGGCTTCATTTATCTCCTGAAACTTATCTTTGGCTCCAGGATCATTCGGATTCAAGTCAGGATGGTATTTGCGGGCCAGCTTACGGAAAGCCTTCTTGATATCATCTTGGGTGGCGCTTTTGTCCACTCCCAATACTTTGTAATAGTCTATGTAAGCCATATTATATATTTGTTAAATTTCATCTGCTTTAAGGGAAACAAAATACATGCCAATTGGTTGTGTTCTGTTTTTATTTTATTATCTTTGCAGCGAATTTTTAGAAATTATTCTAAAGGAAATGAGGGGATTGGCAATCATATTCAGGTTTTTTATGCTATTAGTCCTGCTGCTTCCTGTGGTTGCTCTGTGTCCTGTGAAGGCGGAAACGACCTCGGAAGGGCCTATCCTTATTGTCACTTCTTATAATCCCGAAACGCGTAGTATTTCTGACAACCTGTCTGCTTTTATGGATGAATACAGACAGCGTGGCGGCAAGTATACTCCGATCATAGAGAGTATGAACTGCAAGAATTTGTCCGAGGCCTATCTGTGGAAATCGCGTATGGCCTCCATCCTTGGTAAGTATAAGGGGAAAAACCGTCCGTCACTGGTTATATTGTTGGGGCAGGAGGCATGGTCGGCTTATATCTCACAAGACACAGAGATAGCTAAAAAGACTCCGTCTATCTGTGGCATGGTCAGTGTCAACGGACTGGTATTGCCCGATGATAGTATCGACACGCGGGTATGGGAACCTGAAAGTAAGAATATTTATACGGATTTCAGTGATTATAATATTGTTGCCGGTTATGTATATGAATATGATGTCGATAAAAACATAAAGCTGATGCGTCGTTTTTATCCTGATATGCGCCGTGTGGCATTTATATCGGATAATACCTATGGCGGGTTGTCTATGCAAGCCTTGGTTAAAAAGGAGATGAAGAAGTACCCCGATTTAGAAACAATTTGGCTGGACGGCCGTACAGAAACCTTTATGGAAGTGAGTGAAAGGATGCGCAGGTTGCCTCAAAATACGTGTGTGTTATTGGGAACATGGCGTGTAGACTGTACGGAGAGTTATGTTATTGGTAATACGACTTATATGCTGCGCGATGCGAATCCCACCCTGCCTGTGTTTACTATTGCATCTGTGGGGCTGGGACATTGGGCATTGGGAGGATATACTCCCGAGTACCATGCGGTAGGAAAGAATATAGGCGCGGTTACTTATGATTTTTTGGATAAAGGAGATAGAGAAGGGGTGGACTTGTTGACTATTCCCGGAAACTATACTTTTGATATAAAGCGTTTGCATGAATTCAAATTGGATTCATTGAATCTTCCTCAGGGAGCGGTGTTGGTGAACAAGACTCCTTCGCTTTATGAGCAGTATAAATATTGGGTCATAGGGGTTGTTTCGGCGTTCATGTTCCTGATAGCCTGTTTCTTGATAGCCATATATTATATTATCCGTATCAACCACTTGAAACATAATCTGGAAGTATCCGGCGAGGAACTGCTGGTAGCCAAGGAGAAAGCGGAGGAATCCAACAGGTTGAAGACGGCTTTTCTGGCCAATATGAGTCACGAAATACGCACTCCCTTGAATGCCATTGTGGGATTTTCCAGCGTGTTGGTCAGTGATGATTCCTCTCCTGCCGAGAAAGAGCAGTATTGTGATATCATTCAGAAGAATTCCGATTTGTTGTTGCACCTCATAAATGATATTCTGGACATCTCGCGCATGGAATCCGGAAGGATAAAATTCGTATGGGAAGAATGTGATGTGGTAGAGTTGTGTCAGACGGCTTTGTCTACAGTGGAGTATGGACGCAAGACCAGTGCTTTGTTTCTGTTTGAAACTCCTGTGCCTTCGCTGGTTGTCAAGACGGATGCCCAGCGTCTGAAGCAGGTGTTGATTAATTTGCTGTCCAATGCCGCAAAATTTACTCCGTCCGGTTCTATCAAACTGACGGTTGCCATAGACAAACAGCATCAGCAGTTGGAATTGTCAGTGTCGGATACCGGTTGCGGTATTCCGCCCGATAAGAGTGAAAAGGTATTTGAACGTTTCGAGAAATTGAATGAATATTCCCAAGGTACGGGGCTGGGATTGGCCATTAGCAGGCTGATAATCGAGAATCTGGGAGGTAAGATATGGGTGGACAAGGATTATACCGAAGGCGCCCGGTTTGTATTCACGCATCCTTTGACTAAAAAAGAATAAAGAATAGAGAAATGAAATATAGAATATGTATCAGTGCCCTGCTGTTGTGGGCAGGTATGCAGTTGTCTGCATCCAATAATCAGGAAGAAGTGGTTATCAAGATTATAGAAACCAGTGATGTGCACGGGAATTTCTTTCCGTATAACTTTATCGAACGGAAAGAATGGAGTGGAAGTCTTGCCCGTGTTCATTCCTTTGTGAAAGAACAGCGTGAGAAATATGGGGATAATTGCCTGTTGATGGATAATGGGGATATCCTGCAAGGTCAGCCTACAGCTTACTATTATAATTTTATGGATACCGTGTCTACTCATGTTGCGGCGGATATGATGAATTATATGGGATATGTGGTAGGTAATATGGGTAACCATGATGTAGAGACGGGGCATGCGGTGTACGACCGTTGGATAAGACAGTGCGATTTTCCGGTACTGGGGGCTAATATAATAGACAATGCCACTGGAAAACCTTATCTGAAACCCTACGAGGTGTTGGAGCGCGACGGAGTGAGGATAGCGGTTCTGGGTATGATTACTCCGGCCATTCCTTCATGGTTGCCGGAGAAATTATGGAGTGGTCTGCATTTTGAGGAAATGGAGCCCTGCGCACGCAAATGGGTGAAGATTATAAAGGAAAAAGAGAATCCTGATGTCATTGTGGGATTGTTTCATGCCGGAAAGTCGGGCAACGTGTTGGGACAGGTGGTGGAAGATGCCTCTATGGATGTAGCCAAACGGGTTCCGGGCTTTGATGTGGTGCTGATGGGGCACGACCATACTAGGGAATGTGTAAAGGTGCAGAATGTGGCAGGAGACAGTGTGCTGGTCATTGACCCGGCAAACAATGCCAATGTAGTTTCGGATGTGACCCTGACCGTAACAAAGAAAGACGGGAAAGTAGTGGAGAAGTCGGTGGAAGGTAGATTGGCGGATATGAACAAGTATCCTGTCAGCCGGGAGTTTATGGATAAGTTTGCCCCTCAATACAAGGCTGTAAATGACTTTGTATCCCGTAAAATCGGTACAATTTCACGTACCATCACAGCGAAGGATGCTTATTTCGGTTCTTCTCCTTTCATAGACCTGATTCATCAGTTGCAATTGGAAATTTCGGGTGCTGAAGTGTCTTTCTGTGCTCCGTTGTCCTTCCGGGCAGAGATTAAAGAAGGAGACATCTATGTGAGTGATATGTTCAATTTGTACAAGTACGAGAACATGCTGTATGTGATGGAACTTTCGGGCAAGGAAATTAAAGATTTTCTGGAAATGGCATACGCCATCTGGACTAATCAGATGAAGAGTTCCGAGGACCACCTGATGCTTTTCAAGGAGCCGGTAGAGAAGGGGAAGCGTGCTAATTTCAAGAATTTCAGCTTTAACTTTGACTCTGCCGCAGGCATTAATTATACGGTGGACGTGACCAAGCCGGCAGGAGAGAAAATCACGATTCAGAGCATGTCGGACGGGACTCCTTTCAGTATGGATAAGGTTTATAAAGTGGCTTTGAATTCTTACCGTGGGAACGGTGGCGGAGATTTACTGACTCTTGGAGCTGGAATTTCCAAGGAAGATTTGGCAAAACGTATTATTTTTGCAACCGATAAGGATTTGCGTTATTATCTGATGCAATATATTGAGCAGGAAAAAGTGCTGCATCCTCATGCTATGCACCAGTGGAAGTTTATTCCGGAGGAATGGACTGTGCCTGCCGCGAAAAAAGACTATCAATTGTTGTTTGGCGAGGAAAAGAAATAAATAGTTGAGCAAGAGAAGGTACATAGTAGCCCCGTTATTACTGCTGGCGCTGTTTTTAACGTATCAGGTAAGCATCACTTTGTTTACCCACGTTCATATTGTGAACGGGGTGATGATTGTGCACTCTCATCCTTCGTCCGAAAAACACCATACGCATACCACAGGACAGGTAATCTCAATTGCTCATCTGAGCACTATCCAGACTCTGGAGCCCGGGGGGCAGACAGAGATGACTGTATTCGTCCTGTGTTGTATGTTTTGGAATACAAGACAAATACTTTCCGCGCGAAAGTGCTTTGTGCGCAATGTATCCATTTGCGCGCTCCTCCTTTTTATTGCTGAAACATAAGGTATATCTGTTGACGGGATACATTCGGATAATCCGTTCAACAGATGCGGATGTGCTTTTGCCGTAGAGCTGCACACATTCTTTAATTGAATAAACCGAAACATTTTAGTAATAGAAAAAATAGATGAAACAATATATTCTGTTACTCGTGCTCATGGTGATGGGTGCGGGTATCCATGCGTATGCAGAAGATGTAAATCCTGTGAAGGAAGGAAATGTGATTTCAGGTCATGTAGTGGAAAAAGGCACGGAGAACAGCCTTCCGTATGCTGCCATATTGATTGTGGAAACCGGGCAGGGTACGGTGAGTAACGAGGACGGTGAGTTCCGTTTCAAGAAGGTTCCGGCAGGAAAGTACACATTGAGGGTTCAGCTACTGGGCTATGAGACACAGGAAAAGAAAGTGACCGTCAGTAACGACTTCACGGTAGATGTTCATTTTTTGATGAGTGACGAAAGTATTATGACGGACGAGGTGGTTGTATCGGCCAATCGCAATGAGACAAGTCGCAAGGTGGCTCCGGTGGTAGTCAATGTGATGAATGCCAAGCTGTTCGAATCGGTGAATTCTACCGATTTGGCTAAATCCTTGAATTACCAGTCGGGGTTGCGTGTGGAGAACAACTGCCAGAACTGCGGCTTCCCTCAAGTGCGTATCAATGGGCTGGAAGGGCCTTATTCTCAGATTCTTATCAATAGCCGTCCGGTAGTCAGTGCTCTGTCCGGTGTATATGGCTTGGAGCAGATTCCGGTGAATATGATAGAGCGTGTAGAGGTTGTCCGCGGAGGAGGGTCGGCCTTGTTTGGTGCTAATGCAGTGGGCGGAACCATCAATATCATCACGAAAGACCCCATCAACAATTCATTTCAAGTTTCTTCAACAATGTCCAATATGAACGGCAAGGTGTGGGAACAGTATATGGGAGCCAATGCCTCTTTGGTGTCAAAAGACAATACGTATGGCATCGCTTTGTATCAGTCTTATCGGAACCGTAATCCGTATGATGCGGACGGGGACGGTTTCTCGGAGTTGGGAAAGCTGAATATGAATACATTCGGGCTGCGCACCTATTACCGTCCTACGCAGTTCAGCCGTATCAGTCTGGAATATCATACCACGAATGAGTTCCGCCGCGGAGGGAATAAATTTGATTTGCAGCCGCACGAAACGGATATCACCGAACAGACCAAGCACGTTATCAATAGTGGCGGATTGAGTTATGATCTGTTTTGGAAAGAATACAAGCATAAGCTTTCTTTCTATTCTTCCATCCAGCATACCGACCGTAACAGTTATTATGGTGCGCAACAGGATGCGAATGCATACGGAAAGACGAAAGATCTGACTTGGGTGGCAGGCGGCATGTATGTGGGTAATTTTGAGAAAGTTTTATTCTCTCCTGCTACTTTTACCGCCGGGCTGGAGTATCAGAACAACTCCCTGCACGATGTTATGACCGGTTATCACCGTGATATGAAACAGGATGTGCGCATTGCCAGCGCTTTTGTGCAGAACGAATGGAAAATGAATCAGTTTGTATTCCTGGCCGGCTTCCGTCTGGATGACCATAACCTGATTGACAATCCCATCTTCAGCCCCCGTCTGAACCTGCTCTATAAGCCCAGTGACAAACTACAGGCGCGCATCACTTGGTCCACCGGTTTCCGTGCGCCGCAGGCTTATGATGAAGACTTGCACGTTACGGCAGTAGGAGGTGAGGGCGTGCTTATCAAGTTGGCGGAAGGGCTGAAGCCTGAGCATTCTAACAGCATCAGCGGCTCCATTGACTGGACGGCGAATATCGGTCATTTCCAGACCAATTTGTTATTGGAAGGATTCTATACCGGATTGGATGACGTGTTTGTACTGGAGGATATGGGCCATGACCAGAATGGTAACAAGGTGAAGGAGCGTCGTAACGGTAACGGGGCACGTGTGTATGGCGTGAATCTGGACGGAAAGATTGCACATGGACGTGATGCGGCTTTACAGGTGGGCTTCACGGTGCAGCGCAGCGAATATACCGAGCTGGAGGCATGGAGTGAGAATCCTGAGGTAGCGCCGGTGAAGCGGATGCCCCGTACTCCTGACTATTACGGTTATTTCACATTGACATCTGCTCCGTTCAAGAATTTCGACTGCTCCTTGTCCGGTGTGTACACAGGCCGGATGCATGTGCCGCATTTCGCACCGACAGAGTTGCCCGAGGAATATATAGGACAATATATCGCTAAAGATGAAATGGTGCATACTCCTGATTTCTTTGATTTGAATGTGAAACTGAATTATACGTTTGTATTGAATGACCATATCAAGTTGCAATTGAACGGTGGAGTGCAGAATATCTTTAATGCTTTCCAAAAGGATTTGGACAAAGGTGGTTATCGTGACTCGGGTTATTTCTATGGGCCTACACAGCCTAGAACGTATTTTGTGGGGATCAAGATTACGAATTGAATAATCTGCTGATTGGTCAATGTGCTAATATGTCAATGGGTTACGCTTTGTTCCACATGGCACATTAGCACATTGTCACATTGACAAATTAGCAGATTGATTTATTATCAACTACTGACAAGTGACTATACTTTTCTGTAATCCGGAATCCCGGATCGGGATAATTATATAAGGGGAAGCGGTGTTCTGTTTCTCCTTCCATATATTTCCACAGACTGGCATATTCTTCTTTCTTCTCGCCCATTTCCTGCAATTGCAGCATATATTGCCAGATAGACTTGTTTTCCTTGATGTATATTTTTTCCATCTGATGAATAATCGGACTATGCTGGCGGGTTGGGTCATGGTCAAATTCCAGTATCCGTTTTCCCTCTTTTGTCATACCGATAGTTACGAAAGTCATGCTCTTGCCTATACCCGGCAGGTTCAGTACGTTGCGGTCTGTTGCTACGAAAGGAATCTGATGGAAGGTGCAGAAACGCTGTACGGCTGCCGCACGGTCTTTACTGTTTCTCAACAGGTTCAAAAACTCCTTTTCTTGCTCTGCGGAGAGTTTTCCCCATACCTTTTCCTCTTCTTTCTCCTGCAAGGAGCGGCTGTTCGGTGTGAATACGGCATAATTCTCCTCAAATCCTTTTACCGAGAAGGTGTAATAGCATAGTACACCCAGCCCATTCAATACTTTGCGCAGTTTGGCGGTGTGTCCGCGACGGGAAGCAGCCACATTATATACTAACTGGTTGGTGATAGTCCACCCGGCTGCCAGTATCTTGCGGATAGCTTCACGCGCTTCGGGTGTTACTTCCAGCGGAGTCTGGAAATGCGTTTGAATCAGAAATTGGCTGACTCCTACGGCAGATGCCTTTTCTTTGAACTCGCGTAAGATTTCCAATAGCTCGTCATTGATTCGCATGGGCAGATATACCGGGAGCCGGCTGCCCAAGCGTACTCGTTGCAGTTCCGCATATTTCTCTCCTTCGGCGCGGTGCAGGTTTGCGTTCCGTTTGCGGACAGCCATTTTGTAGACGGCTTTCAGTATATTGCGCAGGGTCTTGTTCTGGCTCATCAATGCATCGCCTCCTGTAATCAGGATATCCCTGAACTGAGTGTCGTTCTCGAAATATTCCATCAGTTTTCTCAACCTCTTGTCCCAGCTCTCTTTCGGCTTCAATTCCTCGAAGTTGAAGTTCAGACGTTCACTTTGAAAGTCGTACATGCGCTGGCAGGATGCACATAGGCCGCCGCAGGCACGTCCCATCGAGTCGGGGATAAGAATGGCCACATCGGGATAACGGCGGTGAATGTTGTGTCCGTCCGGCAGCAGCCATCCTGCAGCGTTAGGCTTTCCGTCCTCCACAGCATCTTCTTTTTCCCATGCGTGGATGTTACCGTAAGTTTCTACCAATTGGGAAGAGTACAAGATATAGCTGCGTATGGCTTCGTCATCATATCCTTTTCCGGTAGGATTCAATAATGACAAATAATAAGGGGTGATGAAGACAGGCATTCCTTTCTTGCGTGCTTTGTGATAAAGCTGCAAGGTCTCTTCGGATAGGGAGTTGCCTAGCATTCGGTTCAGTTCGGTAGGGCTTTTTACGGCCATTGCCAGATGAAAACGAGCTTCGTTCCACCATTGGCAGACCAGCCGGCGTTTGTCCTCTTCCGTGCTTCCTTCGGGAAAAAGGTAGCGGCTGGAGGGTGCGTGTCTGTTTTCTATTTTCTGGATAAGAAGGGAGATGATACGTTCTTTGTTTTGTCGGCGGATAGCCCGGACATCCTCATTCAGTCCGCTGGGCCAGCGTTTCATCCACTGTTGCACTTGTTTTTCATCAGGTAGCTCCTCTTCTTCGTGATAAAGCCGGTCGAACTGGTGATACAGGTCAATCCATAAATCAACGGAAATCTCTTCATTGATGATACGATTCGTTAAAAACTTCCAAAGCAGTGAGATGGTTTCTATTTTAATCTCCTGTTCTGTAGAGGCTTCGTAAATGGTTTTTCCATCGTTATCTATCAGTCTTTTAATTTGCCTTGCGGCAGCAGGATTGTAAATAGGACCGGATAATAGATAATCGTTCAGCTTGTTTTTGAAAGCTGTTTCATCCTGGCTTTCTGAAGCCAATGAAGTGAGTTGGGTTAATCGGGTTTCGAATAGTGTTTTAATGCCATGGGTGGATAACATCTTATTCTTTTGTTTCATAAGCAAACGGTTGTTAAGAAAGTGAATACTATAAATAACATATTTCTCGTAGAAAAGTTATCAAACTGTTAACTTCATGCTGCTAAGATAGTAAAAAAGCTTCTTTTATGCAAATTCATTAACAAAAAGACTCTTTTTATAAATAGCATTATTTTATAGAGTACATTTGCTTTGTGCTTTCGTCTTTTTTTAAAGCCCGGAGCTTTTATCGGGAAACGAAGAAATTCGTAGTTTTGTAGAGCTTTGCTTGTTTGCAGGTCAATCAAGCTGAAGAGAAACCTCATTTTAATAAATGGAAAAACAACATAGAAGTAAATAAATGGAACTGAAACAACTTTTTACCTTTGCAGCAGCCTGTTCGCTGGCACTTTCGGTATCGGCGCAAGATAGAGTACACTATACAGGCACGGAGCTGTCTAACCCTACCTGTCATGACGGGCAATTGTCACCCGTGGTAGGGGTACACAATATTCAGGTGATGCGTGCCAACCGGGAACATCCTGCACCCGATAACGGCAATGGATGGACATACAATCATCAGTCCATGTTGGCTTATTGGAACGGACAATTCTATATGCATTATCTTTCCGATCCTTCGGACGAGCATATTCCTCCCTCACAAACTTTCCTGATGACCTCGAAAGACGGTTATCACTGGACAAACCCGGTGACCCTTTTCCCTATCTACCGGGTTCCCGATGGCTATACCAAGCCCGGACGCACAGACAAGGCAAAAGATCTGGATGCCATCATGCATCAGCGTGTAGGCTTTTATGTGTCAAAGAGCGGCCGACTGATAGCCATGGGAAACTATGGCGTGGCGCTGGACAAGAAAGATGATCCGAATGACGGGAACGGAATAGGCCGTGTAGTTCGCGAAATTAAAAAGGACGGTTCCTTCGGCCCCATTTATTTCATTTATTATAACCATGCGTTCAATGAAAAGAATACCTCTTATCCTTATTTTAAACGGAGTAAAGACAAGGAGTTTGTAAAAGCCTGTCAGGAGATTCTGGATAATCCCCGCTACCGTATGCAGTGGGTGGAGGAAGCCGACCGCAATGACCCGTTGATTCCTTTACACAAAGAATACAAAGCGTATTGTGACTATACCTTGCCCGACGGCCGTTTGGTAAGCCTGTGGAAACACGCCCTGACTTCCATCAGCGAGGATGGCGGAAATACATGGGCGCAACCGGTGGAACGTGCGAAAGGTTTCGTAAACAGTAATGCGAAGATATGGGGGCAACGTTTGAGTGACGGTACATACGCCACGGTGTATAATCCTTCCGAGTTCCGTTGGCCGCTGGCTATCTCGCTCAGTAAGGACGGGCTGGAATATACGACCTTGAATTTGGTGCATGGCGAAATTACACCGATGCGTTACGGAGGTAATTATAAATCATTCGGTCCTCAGTATGTACGGGGTATTCAGGAAGGTAACGGGACTCCTCCCGATGGTGATTTATGGGTGACTTACAGTATGAATAAAGAGGATATGTGGGTGTCTCATATTCCTGTGCCTGTCCGCGCACATGCCAGCGAGCATGCTGACGACGATTTTGCCGGCTACAAAGATTTGAGCGAACTGACCGACTGGAATTTGTATTCCTTGCAGTGGGCTCCCGTATCACTGGATGGAAAATGGCTGGTGCTGCAAGACAAGGACTTATTCGATTATGCCCGTGTGGAGCGTAAGATACCTGCTACAAAAGAACTGAAAGTATCTTTCGAACTGATGGCGGAACAGAACGATAAAGGACTTTTGCAGATAGAATTTCTGGATGAAAACGGCATTGCCTGTTCCCGTCTGGAACTGACTCCCGATGGACTTTTCCGTGCCAAAGGAGGTGCGCGGTTTGGTAATTTGTTGAAGTATGAACCGGGCAAGACGTATAAGGTAGAAGTGGAGCTTTCTGTTGCCAACCGCATGGTAATTGTCTATGTGGATGGAAAGAAAGTGGGGCAACGTATGTTCTTTGCGCCCGTTCCGGCCATCGAGAGAGTGATGTTCCGGACCGGAGCGCAACGGACTTATCCTACGGTGGATACCCCGGCGGACTGGTATGGCATTCTGCCGGATGCGGGTGAGCAGGAACCCTTGTGCACCTATCGTATAGCCAACTTTAAGACGGCTTCTGCTGATAAGGATGCCGGTGCGGCTTTCTTGAAATATAAGGATTTCAAGCCCTATGTGGATTATTTCAACAGCATGGAGGATGAGAATATAGCCCAGGCTGTTCCCAATGTCCGCGCATCTCAATGGATGGAAGAAAACATTCCTCTTTTCGAGTGCTCTCAAAAGAACTTCGAGGAAATGTATTATTATCGTTGGTGGACGCTGCGCAAGCACATCAAGGAAACTCCGGTGGGCTATGGTATGACCGAATTTCTGGTAAACCGTTCGTATGCCGATAAATACAATCTGATAGCTTGTGCCATCGGTCATCATATTTATGAGAGCCGCTGGTTGCGTAATCCGGAATACTTGAATCAGATTATCCATACTTGGTATCGGGGTAACGAAGGAGGCCCGATGGCCAAAATGACCAAGTTCAGCTCGTGGAATGCGGATGCGGTACTGGGACGTTACATGGTCGATGGAAACAAGGAATTCTTGTTGGATATGGTAAAGGATTTGGAAGCGGAATATGCCCGTTGGGAAAAGACAAACCGCCTGTCCAATGGACTTTACTGGCAGGGAGATGTGCAGGATGGTATGGAAGAATCCATCAGCGGAGGCCGTCGTAAGCAATATGCCCGTCCCACTATCAACAGTTATATGTATGGCAATGCCAAAGCACTCTCTCTTATCGGCATCATGACAGGAGATGAGGGCATGGCCATGAAATATGGATTGAAAGCCGACTCCATTAAAACGTTGGTACAGGATAAGTTGTGGAACACAGACCATCATTTCTTTGAAACGATGCGTGGAGATGCGTCCGCCGAGGTACGCGAGGCTATCGGCTATATCCCTTGGTATTTCAATTTGCCGGATGCTTCTTCCAAATACACTGTGGCATGGAAGGAAGTGATGGACGAGAAAGGTTTTTCCGCACCTTACGGACTTACCACTGCCGAGCGCCGTCATCCTGAGTTCCGTACGCATGGCGTAGGTAAGTGTGAATGGGATGGGGCTATCTGGCCGTTTGCATCTGCACAGACTTTGACCGCAATGGCCAATTTCATGAATAATTATCCTCAGACTGTATTGACAGACAGCGTGTATTTCCATCACATGGAACGCTATGTGGAGTCGCAGCATCACCGTGGCCGCCCCTACATAGGCGAGTATCTGGATGAGGTGACCGGTTATTGGTTGAAAGGAGATCAGGAACGCAGCCGTTATTACAATCATTCTACTTTTAATGATTTGATGATTACCGGTTTGATAGGACTCCGTCCGCGCATGGATAACACAGTGGAGGTGAATCCGTTGATTCCCGAAGGAAAATGGGATTATTTCTGTTTGGATAATGTGTTGTATCATGGCCGTAACCTCACTATTTTGTGGGATAAGGACGGCAGCCGTTACCAGCGTGGAAAAGGTCTGCATATCTATGTGGATGGAAAGGAAGTGGGACACGCCGATACATTGACCCGTGTCCTTTGTGAGAATGTGCTATAAATTTGAATAAAGGGGATGTCTTAAGATAATAAACAGACTGTTGAAAGAAAAATGAATTACAGAAAATTCTTAATAGCCGCTTTGTTAGTTATGTCTTTCGCCGTGCAGGCGAAAGACATAACTGTTACCCGCCTGACGTGTGAGATGCGCGACGGAAGAGTGACCACCTCTGATACCCCTCGTTTGGGATGGCAGATGAGTTCGCCGGAAAATGGCACGCGGCAGACTGCTTATGAGATAGAGGTTCGGGATGTATGGGCAGGAAAAGTAGTCTGGAACAGCGGCAAAGTAAAATCCGCTCAAAGCCAGTTGGTTTCCTGTGCGGATGCGGTCTTGGAGAAGGACAGGCATTATACTTGGCGTGTCCGTGTCTGGGATGAGGCTGATACGCCTTCGGCATGGAGTGCCCCCTCTGATTTCAGTATCCTGACTTCCGAAGCGGCTTTCGCCGGCAGTGAATGGATTGGGGCCATTACCCGTAAGGATGCCCGCATACCCGAAGGCCGGAAATATCATGGCAGTGAACTGAAAAAGCCTGAGGCAAAGGCCGCCTGGGATGCTGTGGATACTTTGGCAAAGAAAAGTATTTATCTGCGCCGTGAGTTCCATGTGGCAAAGAAAGTGAAAGACGCCACGGCGTATGTATGTGGCTTGGGCTTTTATGAATTTTCGCTGAATGGAGAAAAAGTGGGAGACAGCGAATTTGCCCCTCTTTGGAGCGACTATGACAAAAGTGTCTATTATAATACTTATGATGTCACCTCGCAAGTGAAGAAAGGCGGTAACGCCATCGGAGTCCTGCTGGGAAATGGATTTTACAATGTGCAAGGCGGCCGCTATCGTAAACTGCAAATCAGTTTCGGCGCTCCCACGCTTCGTTTTCGGATGGTGGTGAATTATGAAGACGGAACCAGTGAAACGATTGTTTCCGGAAAGGACTGGAAGTACGATTTCAGTCCCGTACTGTTCAATTGCATCTATGGCGGAGAAGATTATGACGCCCGCCGTGAGCAGAAAGGCTGGAACATGTTCGGTTTTAAAGAGCAGGATTGGCATCCTGTCGTGATTCAGGAAGCCCCCAAAGGGGTGCTTCGTCCGCAGATAGCGCAACCGGTAAAGATCATGGAGCGTTATGATATCCGGAAAGTGACCAAGCTCACCGCTGAACAGATAACAGCCGCCTGCAAGTCAACCAAACGGACGGTGGACCCGTCTGCCTTTGTGCTGGATATGGGACAGAACCTGGCCGGGTTCCCCGAAATTACCGTCCGTGGAAAGAAAGGGCAGAAAATAACCTTGCTTGTATCCGAATCCCTGACGGACGAGGGAGCTTGCAATCAGCGTCAGACCGGCAGACAACATTATTATGAATATACTTTGAAAGGGGAGGGAGTGGAAACTTGGCATCCTCGTTTCTCCTACTATGGCTTCCGGTATATTCAGGTGGAAGGTGCTGTGCTGAAAGGGCAGAAGAATCCCTTCCGTCTTCCGGTGATCCAGAAGATACAGTCGTGCTTTGTTTATAACTCGGCTCCTAAAATATCCACCTTCGAATGCTCCAACCGCATCTTCAATGATGCCCACCGGCTGATAGAGAAAGCGGTGCGAAGCAACATGCAGTCTGTGTTTACGGATTGTCCGCACCGGGAGAAACTGGGCTGGCTGGAACAGGATCATTTATGCGGTCCCGGTTTGCTGTACAATTATGATTTGACGGGCTTTGTTCCTCAGACTCTTCAGAACATAGCCGATGCACAGCATGCCAACGGCGCGGTTCCTACCACTGCTCCGGAATATGTGGTGTTCGAGGGCCCCGGTATGGATGCTTTTGCCGAATCTCCCGAATGGGGATGTACCTTTGTGGTATTGCCTTTCATGTATTATGAGACGTATGGGGATGATTCATTGATTAGAAAATACTATAACGGAATGCGCCGTTACATTGATTATATGACTACCCGTGCCAATGATGGAATCGTTTCTTTCGGACTGGGTGATTGGTATGATTATGGAGATTTCCGGGCCGGATTTTCTCGTAATACGCCTGTTCCTTTGGTAGCTACCGCCCATTATTATATGGTTGTTCGCTATCTGGTGGAGGCGGCACGTATGCTGGATAATAGGTATGATGTAGCATATTACACTCATTTGGGTGAAGAAATTAATAAAGCATTCCATCGGGAGTTTTATCACAAGGACACTCGTCAGTATGGTACGGGAAGCCAGTGCAGCAATGCCTTGCCTTTGTTCCTGGGAATGGTTCCCGCCGATGACAGACAGGCGGTGCTTGATAATCTGGTAGCGGATATAAAACGCCACGGCAACCGGCTGACCACCGGTGATGTGGGTAACCGTTATCTGTTCCAGACTTTGGCGCGTAACGGGTTGAATGAGCTGATGTACACCATGCACAACCATGAAGAAGCACCCGGCTATGGTTTCCAGCTGAAATTCGGAGCTACCACGCTGACCGAGCAATGGGACCCGCGGCAAGGTTCTTCGTGGAATCACTTTATGATGGGGCAGATTGATGAATGGTTCTTCAACTCGCTGGCGGGTATCCGCACCGTTGAGGGAAAACCGGGAATGAAGGAAATAGAAATACGTCCCCGTCCGGTAGGCGATTTGACATACGTCCGTGCCTCTACCCAAACCTTGTACGGAAAAGTTGCGGTAGACTGGACCCGCGAGAATGGAGTCTTTACATTGAAAGTAACGATACCTGTAGGGTGTACGGCACGCGTATTCCTTCCCGATGAAAAAGAGCCGAAGATAGTGGAAAGCGGAACTTATTCTTTTAAGAAATAAACGCGGTTTTCATAGAAAAAGCCCCCTAAGGGTATTTGGTAAAACTAAAATCAACTAATGAACAATATGAATAAACGTACCTTTTTAAGTCTGTTACTATGTGTTTGCTGTCTGTCTTTTCTGCATGCGGAGCGTGTGGATATGCAGCAGGCAGGTGCCGATGTGCAAGGCAGGAAGCTGAACACAGCATTGATTAATTCCACCATCGACCGCCTGAACGCCCATGGTGGAGGAACCCTCTTTTTCCCCGCAGGAACTTATCTCACCGGTTCCATCCACATGAAAAGTAACATCACTCTGGAACTGGAAGCAGGAGCCACCTTGAAATTCTCGGAGAACTTTGACGATTTCCTCCCTTATGTGGAAGTGCGTCATGAGGGAATCATGATGAAAAGTTTCCAACCGCTGATTTATGCCGTGGATGCAGAGAACATCACCATCAAGGGTGAAGGGACACTGGACGGACAGGGCAAAGCATGGTGGACGGAATTTTTCCGCGTCCTTGTAGATCTCCGGGACAACGGCAAGAGAAACATCAACAAGTACCAGCCCATGTTCGAGAAGGAAAACGACCTGAAAGCCCTTTACGCCGAAACCAACGAAGACTGGCACGGCACATTGGACCGTCGTTTCTTCCGTCCCCCTTTCATACATCCCATCCGTTGCAAGAATGTACGGGTAGAGGGCGTGAAGATTATCAACTCTCCCTTTTGGACCGTAAATCCTGAGTTTTGCGATAATGTGACCATTAAGGGCATTACCATCCACAATGTGCCTTCCCCCAATACGGACGGCATCAACCCTGAGTCTTGTAAGAACGTACACATCAGCGACTGCCACATTTCGGTAGGCGACGACTGCATCACCATCAAATCCGGACGTGACCTGCAAGCACGTAAACTGGGCGTTCCTTGCGAGAATATCACGATTACCAATTGCACCATGTTGAGCGGACACGGTGGTGTGGTTATCGGCAGCGAGATGAGTGGGGGAGTGAAGAAAGTGACCATCAGCAATTGTGTCTTTGATGGTACAGACCGAGGGATTCGTCTGAAATCCACTCGTGGCCGCGGAGGCATTGTGGAGGATATCCGTGTAAGCAATATTGTGATGAGTAACATCAAGAAAGAGGCTATCGTCCTCAATCTGAAATATAGCAAGATGCCTGCCGAACCGAAGAGTGACCGTACTCCGGAATTTCGTAATATCTATGTGTCGGGTGTGACGGTCCGTGATGTGAATACCCCCATTATGGTGGTAGGCCTTCCCGAAGCGCCTATTACCGGTATTGTGATGCGTGATGTGTATATTCAGAATGCCAAGCAACGCTGTGTCTTTGAAGATTGTAAGGACTTGGTGCTGGATGATGTGTATGTGGATGGTAAAGAAATAAAATAGACTTCCCGATGAAGAAACAACTATTATGGTGCATGGCGGCACTCTCTTTTTCCGCTGCATCTGCACAAACTTATGAAACCCGGTTCGCACGTCCGTTATCCGATGTGTTGAATGACGTTGCCGCCCGTTTCCAGGTCCGCTTGAAGTATGATATTGATACGGTGGGGCGTATCCTTCCGTATGCCGATTTCCGTATCCGTCCCTATTCATTGGAAGAAACCCTGACTAATGTGCTTTCTCCTTTCGATTATAAATTCGTGAAGCAAAGTGATACCGTGTACAAGTTGAAACCATACGAGTATGCACGCCGCACGGATGTTGATGGAGAAAAAATGTTGTCATATCTTAGTGGCTTGTATACTGATAAAGATCAGTGGGAACAGCGCAGGGAGATACTCCGAAAGGAAGTGCGCCAACGTCTGGGATTGGATGATATGCTGAAAGGAACAGTGAAGGATGCAAAGCCTATTCTCTCGAAAGTACGGAAATTCGATGGATATACCGTGCAGAATTTTGCATTGGAGACCTTGCCGGGGCTTTATGTTTGCGGTTCGGTTTATGCACCGCGTTCCAAAGGTAAACATGCACTTATTATTTGCCCCAATGGCCATTTTGGACAGGGACGTTACCGGAAGGACCAACAGCAACGTATGGCTACATTGGCGCGTATGGGGGCTATTTGTGTGGATTATGACTTGTATGGATGGGGTGAATCCGCCTTGCAGGTGGGTGCGGAAGCGCACCATACCAGTGATGCGCACACCATTCAGGCTATGAACGGATTGTTGATACTGGATGATATGCTG
>OMFM01000340.1_pt1 | contig 21609 bp, 29 predicted proteins | sample 1645661 | NCBI WGS metagenome assembly OMFM01 (sample SAMEA103958128, study PRJEB25191) | human gut metagenome | reverse complement strand
CCTACCTAATACTGATTTCACTTTACTAAGATGGATATAGATACTACTTTAAACTAAAAAAGAAAGTATTTATTAGTCCAATGCAAAAAAAGTAGAGTATTAATACAACTATCCCTAATGATACCTTGTTAAAGTAAGAGTTATTAATTATCTTTGCATTGAAAGGAGATACACCTATGAAGCTGATTGAAAATAATATCCAAAAGATAATTGACCTATGCAAAAAACATAAGGTGCATAAACTGTTTGTCTCTGGTTCTGTTCTTACTAATCGTTGATTTAGTTGTCGATTTTAATAAGACAGAAGTAAGCGATTACTTTGATAATTTTTTTGATTTCAAATATGCTTTAGAAAATTTATTTGGTAGAAAAGTAGACTTACTGGAAGAACAGACTATTAAGAATCCATATTTGAAGAAGAATGTGGATGCAACTAAAACTTTAATCTATGGATGAATTAATAAAGAAACACTTGCAAGATATTCTAACTGCCATTGAAGAAGTGGAAGGTTTCTTCGGCAATGCTCCTAAAGTTTATGATGACTTCTATAGTAACCTATGCCTTAGACGAGCCGTTGAAAGAAACATAGAAATTATTGGTGAAGCTATGAATAGAATACTAAAAGTTGATAAGGATATAGCTATAACCAATTCTCGTAAAATAGTAGATGCCAGGAATTATATCATACATGGCTATGATAGTCTATCCGTAGATATACTTTGGAGTATGGTTATTAATCATTTACCAAAACTAAAAAATGAAGTAACAGCATTACTAAATATATAAGGTTTGTGACTTATTCACGACCACTTAACAATATAACAGTAACTAATAACTGGAGAGTTCTTTTAAATACTTGAATATCTAACTGTAACACAATAATTTATGAGAGATTAGAAAGAGGTTACAGGGATGCTGTATCGCCACTTCTTATGGTATGACAGATACTATGGGACGTATGCACTCTGATGCACAGTTCGCAGGTTCTTCTTCCGTACCAGCTCACGTTGAGATGATGGGCTTAATCGGAATGGGTAATAACCCAATGGTTGGTGCTACAGTAGCAGTTGCCGTTTCTGTTGAGGAAGCAGCAAAAGCTGGTAAATTCTAAGAAAGTGCGTAAAATCAACACTTTTAAGAGTATTAAGATGTGGTAAAAAGTAGTTGAAATTGTGTCGTTTGACCACTATTTGACCACCACATTTGACCACCATATGGTAATTTATTAGGGAGCTTTTCTTTTGATTAAGAGAGCTCCCTTTTATTGCATTTTTTCCAGGTCTTTTCTTAGCCATTCTACATCACGAACCGTATAGACCGATTCCGTTATATCCTTAATCGAGTGACCAACCATTTGCTTCAGAGCATTTATATCAACATCCGCCTTCCTACATCTGGTTATAAACGTTTTTCGTGGATCATGTGGTCGATGCTCCTTATTTAATCCGAGCGACTCAATTACCTTGGTGAATCTGTAACTGTATTTATCGTATGTCATAGTCATGGATGAAGAGTGTGTTATTCCGACATCATTCAAGAGATATACGCTTTAGTTGACCAGTCTTATAAAGATTATCAGAGAAAGCTTAAAGAACTGTATGGTAAAGAAGCTCATGAAAAGATTATGGATGCTTTAAATGTTAAAAAAGCGGAAGAACGGTATATATACGGTTCATATATGTTTGGTGAATGCAACACCTATATCGACGAACCAATACCGAAGACATTATTTTATGAGCCATATTCAGACAGATTCTTCGAATCCACAATAGTAGACGTAATGCAGGCTGAATACAGAAATATATGCCAGAACTGAAAATGTTCGATTAAAAATGCCAAGTAATTTTAACTTTCATGTGCAATGTTAATACATTGTATTGACAAAGGCAAAAATGGAGAATATAATAATATTAAGAAAGGAGTGATATATATGGCAAATACAAATGTAACAATGAGAATTGATGAAACGTTAAAGGCTCAATTGCAAGAACTTATGTCCAGTCTTGGACTTGATATGACTACTTTCTTTACTATGGCTGCGAAACAGGCAGTAAGGGAGCAAGCATTACCATTTAAGCCTGATATGAATACTGGAATTTATGGATTACAAGCATATAAGTTAGCAATGCAGAACACAAATTATAATAAAGAAGGCAAAGCTGTCATATCATCTGCTGACGAATGGAATGATGAATCTGAATGGGATGATATGTTTGAACAAATGAAAAAGGAGAAAGGTGTTAAATAGTGAACAAAGGTGAAGTGTGGTTTGTGGAATTTCCTTTAGAGGAAGATGAAAGCAAATCAATAAATAGACCAGTTGTTGTACTTGATGAAAATATTCTTGGTGTATTATCAGTTAAAATCACCAAACACAAAGCAAGAAAAGAAGATCCTTATGATACACCAATTATTTATTGGGAGGAAGCTGGTTTAAGATTGGCTTCTACTGCAAGAGTAGCAAAAGTAACACTTCTTACAAAAGACAGTTTTATTTTTAAAATAGGTGATTTGCACCATGAAGATTTGAAGAAAATTGAAGAGATGTATAAGAAATTTTTAAGAGATAATGGTGCTATATAGAGTTATATAGTGCCATTTCTTAAAATTCGACTTTCATCCTGTTTAGAAATGAAGTAGAGGAATTAGTTGGAACAGTTGTTGTAAAAAGCCAATGAATGAATGATTTACTTGGAAAATTAGAAGAGACAATATGAAGTATCAGAGGTTTAGCATTGCTAAGTATAAATGAAAATATATTATATATTCATCATGCTAACATTGATAATTCGTATGATGAACGATGGGCAAAAATTTATATTCCAAATATGAAAAATATCCAAGGAAAAGTCGGATTATTTGGTGGAAAGTTTTCTTTCAAGTATGAAGGACAAGAATATAAATTTAAACTACCATCAAAGGCCGGAAAATTTGTGGATTTTTTTGTAAAGTAAAAGTATGAGGATAACAGGATGAAAAACTTACAAAAGTATCTAATGATTTTGGGAACGATAATGTTACGTATTGGGATTAGTGCGTGCTCTAAACAACCAGACTTCGATGCCAAATCTTACGCCCAAAGTTCTCTTGATGCATACTATCATGGAGAATATAAGGACTATGCGAATCTGTTAGAACTCTCGGAAAAAGATGCAAAGAAAGAAATCGAAGAGGATTTTAATGAGAGCATCCAAAAGCAATTTGATGATTCCGATAACATTACGGATAAAGGAATTGCTGATTATACGGAAAAACTGACAGAAGTAAAGAAACTGGCAAAATACAAAGTACAGGATGTGAAAGAAGAGGATGGAGTTTATACAGTAAGTGTACAAGTTGAACCATCCAATGTATTTCAGACATTGCAACAAAGCTCTACAGAGGTAAGCAATGAAAAAATAAAGCAGGGATTGGATGGAAATGATCCGGAAGTCTTTGCAGCCGTATTAACAGAAAGTATCCAGAAGAGTCTTGAAAAGAACAGTTATGGAAAAACTGTTACTGTAAAAGTATCCGTGGAAAAAGATAATTCAGGAAAATATGGTCTTTCGGATACAGAGATGAATAAGCTGGAAGCAGCGATGTTCCCAACAGAATAAGAATGAATGGAAAGCTATCAGAGGAAAAACTGGTAGCTTTCTTTTATCTTCAAGACGAGAAAAGTTCTGGCGATAGTAACGTTTAATCATCGATATTCTTATTTTATTTTCTATTTTACCAACTAATCTGGCGATGCATTTTACGATATTGTCCGGGAGTTATACCAGTGTATCTCTTAAAAATAGAAATAAAATAACTTTGAGATGAAAAATTCAAGTAAGTACTGATTTCACCCAGACTATAGTCGGAATGTGCCAGTAAATTCTGTGCCTTTTCAATAAGAACTTTATGGATAAAAACAGTAAGCGTCTGTCCGGTTTCTTTATGGAACAGGGCAGACAGATATTTAGGTGTTAAATTAACTAAAGATGCCAGTTGATTTAAGGTTAAAGTTTTATTTTTACCATGATAGATATAATCAATGACGCGAGAAATAGCTGGTGAATAGTAGTTTTTTGGCGTCTTTTTTGCTTCAGCAACACGAAGCGTAAATTCAATAGCCATCTGTTCATTTAATTTCATTAAAGCGTCAACATCGGTACATTGTTCCATTTTTCGTATATATACATCACTTAAGGAAAAAGCAGTTTCCTCATTAAGTCCTCCTTCGATGGCATATCTGGTAACTAAAGTTGTATTAGCAATACTTGCATAAAAAAGTAATTTTAATTTGGAATTGGAAGAGGTCATCTTTCCGTAAACAGTTGTTGGGAGTGAATAATAGGTATTCTCCAATGCGTGAATATCTCCGTTTGAAACACATTCGAGAATTGCTTTTTCCTGTGCATAAGATGTATGTATCCGTTCATTTTCTGCATTTTCCAACATTTCATGTGTGAGTGAAAATTTGATGTCTGACTTCATTTTATACATAGGTGATTCCTCCTGTCAAAAACACGATAAATTGACATAAAACACGATAAATCAATATAATTATATGCCGGAAATAGATAAAATGCAATTAAGAGATTAAAAGAGAGGAAAAGCGATGAACATTGATAAAATATGTGAACAGTTAACAATAGATGAAAAAATCCGGCTTTTAGGCGGTGTTGGTGACTGGCATACTTATGACTGTAATGGGAAAATCCCCTCTATTATGATGACAGACGGACCACATGGGATTCGAAAACTGGAACAGGAAAAGGTTGGGGATATTGAAACCAGTAAGCCAGCAACCTGTTTTCCAACTGCAAGTGCAATAGCCTGCAGTTGGAATCCTGCTATTGTTAAAAAGATGGGTGAAGCGATTGCGAAAGAAGCAAAAAAAGAGCAGATATCCATTGTGCTAGGCTGCGGAATCAATATCAAGCGTTCTCCTTTATGCGGAAGAAATTTTGAATATTTCAGTGAAGATCCGTATTTGACAGGAAAGCTGGCAACGGGATATATCGAAGGTGTACAGAGCCTTGGAATAGGTACGAGTTTAAAGCATTATGCTGTTAATTCACAGGAAACAAGACGAATGACATCCAATAGCCAGATCGATGAAAGAACTCTTAGGGAAATATATCTGTCGGCTTTTGAAGAAGTTGTGAAAAAAGCAAAACCGACTTCTGTAATGGCTTCATACAACAGGATTAATGGCGAATTTGGAGCAAGAAATAAATACTTACTGACAGATGTTCTGAGAAAAGAATGGAAATATCAAGGTGGTGTGGTGTCGGATTGGGGAGCAGCAAATGATATTGTAAGCTGTATGAAAAATGGTCTGACACTGGAAATGCCAGATCCGAAAGGCTTCCACACAGATGTGTTAAAAGAAGCGTATAAGGATGGCCGGATTACGGATCAGGAACTGGATAACTGGACTAAGAATGTTCTGCAGAATTTTGTATCACTTCATAAAAATATAGAAGAAAATTATGAGGTAGATATGGAAGAACAGAATCAGGTGGCACGTAAACTGGAAAATGAAAGTGCAGTACTTTTGAAAAATAATAGTGTTTTGCCAATTGGAAAAGAGAAGAAGGTAATCATTATTGGAGAGCTTGCCAGGCAGATGCGGTTTCAGGGAGGTGGGAGCAGTCATATCCAGCCGACGAAGATGACAAATGCGATTGAAGCAATACGTGAAAAAGGATATCAGGTAACTTATATACAGGGATATCAGAATGAAACGGAGGAATTAGGAGAAAAGCAACTACAGGATACGATAGAAAAACTGAAACAGGAATATAGAAAAAAGGATTGTGTGATTCTATATTTTATCGGTCTTACAGAATCTTATGAAGGAGAAGGATACGACAGGAAAAATCTTAAAATCCCTCAAAATCAGGAAGAGCTGTTGGCTGAAATTGCAGAAACTGTCGGAAAAGATCATATTGCAGCAATTAGTTTCGGTGGTGCGCCTATGGATTTTAGCTTTGAAAAGAATGTAGGAGCAATTCTTCACATGTACCTCGGAGGACAGGCTGTAGGGGAATCTGTTGCTGACTTAATCAGTGGTGAGGTGAATCCATCCGGTAAATTGGCAGAGACAATTCCGTTTTCAGAAAAAGATACTCCGGCATGGAGATATTTTGCACCTCCGAATGATGATGTAGAATACAGGGAAAGCATTTTTGTAGGTTATCGTTACTATGAGACATTCCATGTTCCGGTAAAATATCCGTTTGGTTATGGACTTTCCTATACTTCTTTTTTCTATTCGGAATTGAATGTACCGGAAGTATATAGTGGTGGAAAGATACAAATTCGTTTTAAAATTAAAAATATCGGAAAAGTGAGTGGAGCAGAAATAGCACAGTTATATATCTGCCCGATTGAATCAGATGTTATCAGAAGCCATATAGAACTAAAGGGATTTCAAAAAATATATCTGCATCCGGGAGAAGAAAAAGAAGTTATACTAGAGCTGGATGAAAGAAGTTTTTCCGTCTATGATGTAGAGAAAAAAGCCTTTTCCATGTTAAGCGGCAAATATCAGATCTGTATCGGAGCATCGGTACATGATTTGCAATTAAAGGCGAATATGGAAGTAGTAGGAAATAGTTATTTTAGAAATGAAAGAGAACTGTTTCCGGATTATTTTAGAGAGCAGCCACATGGAATGGAAATCAGTGCAGAACAATTTTATCAGCTATTAGGCGGTGAACCGAAACATGACAAAGAAAAAAAGCGTGGAGAGTATACGGTTTACGATTCCTATCAGGATGTGGTAAATGTCTCAATGTTTGGAAAAATTGTTCGTGGAGTCGTACATATCGGACTTAAGATTATACTTCGGGGAAAATCAGAGCGGGACCCGGCCTTTAAAATGGTAAAAATGGGAGTCGAAGAAGGAAATCTGGAAGGACTGATTGCAACCAGTGGTGGAATTGCAACTCCGAAGTTAATCGATATGTTAGTTTACAATGCAAATAAAAAATATCTACAGGCTTTTAAAAGACTGCTGAAGAAATAGAGAGAGGGGGAAGTCGTATATGGAAAACAATAAATTGGATAAACGCACAAAATGGAGCTATTGTATAGGAGCAACCGGAAGAGATATGGCGTATGCACTTATCTCTATGTTTCTTCTTACATATATTCAATATACGATGAAACTGACAGTTGCCCAATATGCAGTAATATCAGCAATTATGGTAGTGTGTCTGCTGTGGGATGCCATTAATGATCCAATGATGGGAATTATTATTGAAAATTCGCATTTGAAAGCCGGAAAATTTAAACCTTGGATTTTTATAGGAGTAATTTTGAACAGCCTGATAATTATCTGCTTGTTTACAGTAAGGCCGGAAGGATGGGGATTTGTTGCATTTTTTGGAGTGGGATATCTTTTATGGGGAATGACTTACACAATGAATGATATTGCCTATTGGGGAATGCTGCCGAGTCTTACATCAGATCCGGGAGAACGGAACTGGCTGATAACCGTACAGGGAATTTTTATCTGTATCGGACAGTTTTCTGTTGCAGGTCTGCTCCCTGATATGGTAGCTGGAAATGCGATTATGGCATATCGGACGGCTGCGATTGTGATTGCTTTTTGTTTTATTGGTTTCCAGCTACTTACAGTGTTTGGAGTAAAAGAGAGAAAACGACCGGAAAAGAAGAGAACACTGTCATTAAAAGATATGTTTCATATATTCCTGAGAAATGATCAGTTGATAGTGATTGGAATTGCATGTTTATTATTCCAAATCGGAAATGGTCTTCTGATTATGATTGGAATGAATTTCTTTTATTTTGAATTTGGATATTCTGTAGGTGGCAGTCTTGTATTTTGGTTTACAATTATGTATGGATTAGGAACGCTGATATCAGAGGCATCTTTTGCGTGGCTTTCCTCAAAATTCACACGAAATCAGATTATAACTGCAGCTACCAGCATTACAGTCATTGGGTATATGCTTTTTATGAGTGTAGGCTACATTGTACCAAAAAGTGTTGTTTTACTGAATATCATCGGTTTTCTAATCTTCTTTTCGCAGGGGGCATTCAATATGACGATGATTGTCATGTTAAATAATACCATAGAGTATGATGAAGTCCGGTTTCATGAACGACATGACAGTATTATCTCAGCAGTAAGATCTTTTGCAACAAAGCTGGCAAGTGCAGTTGATCAGGCGGTTGTTGCGTTAATACTGATTATAAGCAATATTTATGCAATCAGTCAGAAAATATCCGGATTAGAAATAAAAGCTGGTACAGGAGAACTTACTTCGGAAAATGTAATTGTACAGGCAGATAAATTTATTCAGACAGCAGATGCCGGACAAAGATTTATATTGCGTCTTGGAATTGTAGCTGTTCCGGTAATTTCTATAGGAGCTGCTTATATACTGATTAAACGGAAATATATTATTGACGAACGTAAGTATGAAGAACTGGTAGCGGAAATAAAAAGCACAAATAAAAAATGATTCAATTAGTTGTGATGACCTTATAATTGATGAGTTTAGAAAAAAGTGATATGAATGACAATTGATGATTTTATATATGAAAATAGTATTGTACGTGATAATGGTTCTGAATATACAGCAGATCATATAGATAGGGTGATAGAATCTGTTTGTAATAATTATGGATTAACTATAAAAATGATTTCTACAAATTATGTTTTTCCACGTATTATAAAAGCGAGTGAAGAAAAGGCTTTGATTTGGGATCAAACATATTGGGAATTGTTCAGTCTGTATTTAGCGTATTTCACAGATTTAAATGCTATTCAAAAGAAGATAATTGTGTATGATGAGAGTTCTGTACAGCAGAAAATATTGATTCCATTTGCATATTATTTAGCATTAATTGTTGAAGATAAAGGAGAAGAAAATGTACTTGATCAAGACGATAAAAGGTGATATTACGAAAATAACAGATGTGCAGGCAATCGTGAATGCAGCAAACAGCTCTCTTCTTGGAGGAGGCGGAGTAGATGGTGCTATTCACAGAGCCGCAGGACCGGAACTTCTGGTGGAGTGCAGGACACTTCATGGATGTGATACGGGAGCGGCTAAAATCACTAAGGCATATAATCTGCCATGTGATGATGTTATACATACTGTCGGACCGATGTAGGACGGATTTTGCGGACATTCAAAATAAAAAAGAATGTGGAGGTAACAGACAATGGCAAAATCATTATTTGAGGAACTGGGCGGCAAATACGAAAGGCAAGGGGATTATTTGATACCGTGCTTAACTGTACCCGCCGAAGAAGAACAGGCAATAGGCATCTGGGGGCAACGGCATTTAGATTATCTAAAACAGTACCGTAAAGTTACATACACCAATCTTCTTACAAGCGGCAGGCTAAACGCCTACCTTGCCGACATCAACAGACAGGCACAGGAACGCTTTGAAAGGCTCATAGAGGGTATGAAACAGGCACAGGGCATAACGGAACAGCTAAAGGCAGAAAACGCCTTAGAATGGACAGGATGCCTCAATAACATAAGGGCTTGTGCGAGGGAGATTGTGGAAAAGGAAATTATTTTTGCATAAACAGATGATTAGTGGCAGGGGGAAATCCTGCCGCTTTTTCTGCTTTAGTTTGTCAGCTTGACAAATAAAGGGTTAAGGAATATAATTAGATTCAGTATTATACAAGGAGTTAATAAATATGCGGCAAGGTATTCTTAAATAAACTGTCAATTTGATAGTGGGAACAAAAAGTAGCAGTCCCGTTTCACTTTTAATATGGGGCTTAGTTTTTTGTACCCAGTTTAAGAATACTTTTATCATGTAATTTTATATGCCCGAAAACATATAAGTGTTTTGGGGCTATTGGAGTTATTTACCCAGTGATAGGAGTATTTATCACTGGGTATTTTTATGCCCTTTTTTGGGTGTTGATAGGAGGAAAATCACATGAAAATAATTAACTTAGGCATTCTGGCTCACGTTGACGCAGGAAAGACAACATTAACGGAAAGTTTATTGTATACCAGTGGTGCAATTGCAGAACTAGGGAGCGTAGATGAAGGCACAACAAGGACAGATACAATGAATTTGGAGCGTCAAAGGGGAATCACTATCCAGACAGCAGTGACATCTTTTCAGTGGGAGGATGTAAAAGTCAACATTATAGATACGCCAGGCCATATGGATTTTTTGGCGGAAGTATACCGTTCTTTATCCGTATTAGACGGAGCAGTATTATTAGTTTCTGCAAAGGATGGCATACAGGCACAGACCCGTATACTGTTTCATGCACTACAGATAATGAAGATTCCGACAATTTTTTTCATCAATAAAATTGACCAAGAGGGGATTGATTTGCCAATGGTATATCGGGAAATGAAAGCAAAGCTTTCTTCGGAAATTATAGTGAAGCAAAAGGTTGGGCAGCATCCCCATATAAATGTAACGGACAATGACGATATGGAACAGTGGGATGCGGTAATTATGGGAAACGATGAACTATTAGAGAAATATATGTCAGGGAAACCGTTTAAAATGTCAGAACTGGAACAGGAAGAAAACAGGAGATTCCAAAACGGAACGTTATTTCCCGTTTATCACGGAAGCGCTAAAAACAATCTGGGGATTCGGCAGCTTATAGAAGTAATTGCCAGTAAATTTTATTCATCAACGCCTGAAGGTCAATCTGAACTATGCGGGCAGGTTTTTAAGATTGAATATTCAGAGAAAAGGCGGCGTTTTGTTTATGTGCGTATATATAGCGGAACATTGCATTTGAGGGATGTTATTAGAATATCTGAAAAAGAGAAAATAAAAATCACAGAGATGTGTGTTCCGACAAACGGTGAATTATATTCATCCGATACAGCCTGCTCTGGTGATATTGTAATTTTACCAAATGATGTTTTGCAGCTAAACAGTATTTTGGGGAACGAAATGCTGTTGCCGCAGAGAAAATTTATTGAAAATCCTCTCCCTATGCTCCAAACAACGATTGCAGTAAAGAAATCTGAACAGCGGGAAATATTGCTTGGGGCACTTACAGAAATTTCAGATGGCGACCCTCTTTTAAAATATTATGTGGATACTACAACGCATGAGATTATACTTTCTTTTTTGGGGAATGTGCAGATGGAAGTCATTTGTGCCATCCTTGAGGAAAAATATCATGTGGAGGCAGAAATAAAAGAGCCTACTGTTATATATATGGAAAGACCGCTTAGAAAAGCAGAATATACCATCCACATAGAAGTCCCGCCAAATCCTTTCTGGGCTTCTGTCGGGTTGTCCATAGAGCCGCTCCCTATTGGAAGCGGAGTGCAGTATGAAAGCAGAGTTTCACTTGGATATTTAAATCAATCGTTCCAAAATGCGGTTATGGAGGGGGTTCTTTATGGCTGCGAGCAGGGGCTGTATGGATGGAAAGTGACAGACTGTAAAATCTGTTTTGAATATGGATTGTATTATAGTCCTGTAAGTACCCCCGCAGACTTTCGGCTGCTTTCCCCTATCGTATTGGAGCAGGCTTTAAAAAAAGCAGGGACAGAACTATTAGAGCCATATCTCCACTTTGAAATTTATGCACCGCAGGAATATCTCTCACGGGCGTATCATGATGCTCCAAGGTATTGTGCAGATATTGTAAGTACTCAGATAAAGAATGACGAGGTCATTCTGAAAGGAGAAATCCCTGCTAGATGTATTCAAGAATACAGGAACGATTTAACTTATTTCACAAATGGGCAGGGAGTCTGCTTGACAGAGTTAAAAGGATACCAGCCAGCTATTGGTAAATTTATTTGCCAACCCCGCCGCCCGAATAGCCGTATAGATAAGGTTCGGCATATGTTCCACAAGTTAGCTTAACAGCTTGCAAAAGTCATATAAAATGAGATTTGAAAGGATTAGAGACTAATTATGATGAAATGCGAATGGATATTGTGTCCTGTTTGTGGGAGCAAAACCCGTAATAAAATTAGGAAGGACACTGTTTTGGAGAATTATCCCCTTTATTGTCCAAAATGCAGACAAGAAAGATTGATTAAAGTTGACAACTTGAAGATAACTGTCATCAAAGAGCCAGACGCTTAAGACGCAGAGCCGATGAAATTGTGGAACAATTCACGAATCATCGGCTCTTTTTGTTTCGTATTTGAAAGAACAAACTCACCAAATAAAAAAAACGATATTCGGGTGGGTTATTTTGTTATACCCTAAATTACCCTCTGAATTTGTTTTTAAATTTGGAGGGATTTTTTTATGTCCTTTTTTCGGGCAGTTATCTATCTGCTCATACGAAGCAAAATTTATCAATACATAGCATATCAGAGAACGGCAGGAAACCAGTTAAAAAAATTTCTGCCAGTGCAACGGTACTTCTCACCTTGAAAGTAGAAGTACAATCTCCATACAATAGAATTACTATTTCCTATAACCGTAAAGGTCACAGAGCCTTTGCGGTTTTTCTTTTGTCGATTTTTGTTGGAAAGTGCCGTAGGGCTGTTTCTGATATGCGGTGTCGTTCTCCGCCTCTCCATCTGGATTTTTTACATTTCAAAAATTCAGATGGGAGGTATTTATGGTGAAATATGCACCAAGAAAGGTATATATCAGAGAAAGTGGCGGCTATGTGGAATTATCCTACACGGAGTTCTGCCGTTGCAGGGAATCCGACCAGACCTATATGGACAAGCTGTTTATCCCCATTCAAGGCTGTCTGCTTGAAGTCGTGAGGGAGCAATACACAGACTTCTACCGTGACAAGGAACGGTGGCGTTATCTGCAAAAATTAGATACAAAGAATAGACTGCTATCTCTCGACGGATTTACGGACAGCGAGGGGAATCCTCTGGACTTTATCACTGATGAAGCGGTGGACATTGCAGAAACCGTTGTCAATGCGGTCATGGTGGACAGGCTGAAAGCCGCCCTGCCTTTGCTGTCGGATAGTGAACAGGAGCTGATACAGGCAATCTTTTTTGACGGACTTTCCGAGCGTGAAGTCGGGGCGAGGTTGGGCATAACCCAGAGCGTTGTAAACAAACGCAAAGCCAGAATCCTAATAAAACTAAGAAAGATAATAGAAAATTAAAATTTAAGGCGTTCAGCCCCCTTGTTTTTTCCTTTGGGAAGATGAGGGGGCTTTTCTCTGCCCTCTCAATCAATTCTGATTGGAGGAAGTAAGAATGGCATACAACCACGGACGGGAGGACAGGAAATGGCGTATCTGGAAAGAAGCGGAGGAAAAGCTGCTGCGTGAGTGCGGCGTTGATGAAGCGACCATTGAGCAGATACGCATGGCGGACAGGGCAGACTTCAATTCCAACAGGCGGTTTTACCGATGGACGAATGACGTTGCGGAATATCTTGAGGACATGGCAGGCAGGGAGCGGCAGGCGGAAGTGGGTACGGTTGCGGAGTTACTGGAAGAGATTGAGAGCGAAAATCTCTATCAAGTATTAGTCACGGTGGACGGGCGTACCTTGAAAATCGTCCTGCTGAAAATGCAGGGGTATTCCACAAAGGAGATTGCCCCGCTTGTGCATTTGACGACTGGTGCCATCTATGCGAGGTTAGACCATCTGCGGAAGAAGCTGCGGAAAATTTTATAGCTTCTAAAACAGCCTGCCATCCTGCGGGCTACTGGGTGAGGGATGGAAATCCCCTCACTCATTTTTTGCAGGAGGACAACAGGATGGCATACAGGGTTAAGGCATACACGCTTCGGGAGGAATCCACGGAAAGCGGCACAAGGTATTTTATCAGCTTTAAGGACGGGCAGGGCAAATCCCACGAGTTGGAAGTGTCGGAACAGTTCTTTATGGAGTTTCGGCAGATGGAGCGCAGGAACAGGAATCTTTTCTAATGGGACGAGCGGCACAGGGAGTTTAACGAGGTATGGGACGAAACCCTTTACAGACGGGCGTTGCGTGTGCCTAAGAGCCTTGATGAACGCATGGTTGAGGAAGAACGGAATGAAACGCTCTATAAGGCGGTTGGGAGCCTTCCAGAGATACAAAGGCGGCGTTTCCTGCTCTACTACGAGTATGAGTTCAATTTTTACCAAATCGCCGCTATGGAGCATTGCACCGCTTCGGCAATACAGAAATCTGTTGCGATTGCAAAGGAGAAAGTAAAGGCGGAAATTGAAGAAATATCTCCAACCGTGACCGACACCGCCCGAAAAAGAAATCTGTTTTTTATTTGTGTGGGATTGGCGGCATTACATACTCTCACTTTTTTCCGTGGGAGTAAATCTATTTTTAAGGAGGTCAACGCCTATGTGCAACGAAAACAAAGACACCGCCCGAAAGGAGGAAAGCCATGCAGAAGTTACAGACAGTCAACGCCGAAACGCTCCTTTATGAACCGCTTGAGAAACCATCCTTTGTGGTGGACAGCCTTATCCCGACAGGCTTATCGCTGTTCTGCGGCTCACAGAAGATAGGCAAAAGCTGGCTCATGCTGAAGCTATGCTTATGCGTGTCGCAGGGAATCCCTTTATGGGATATGCCGACAATGGAGGGCGATGTGCTTTACCTCTGCCTTGAGGACACGTTCTGCCGCATACAGGACAGGTTATTTCGTTTGACGGACGAAGCAAGCGGGCGGCTCCACTTTGCCGTGGCAAGCTGCAAGCTGTCAGACGGTCTTATCGTGCAGCTTGAAGATTATCTGAAAGATTACCCAGACAGCAGGCTCATTGTCATTGATACCTTGCAGAAAGTCCGTACAGCTTCAAAAGACAATGCCTATGCAAGCGACTATGGGGACATCTCCCTCATCAAAGACTTTGCCGACAGGCACTCTCTGGCGGTCATTGTCGTACACCACATCCGAAAGCAGAATGACAGCGACGTGTTCAACAAGGTGTCTGGGACGACAGGATTAACGGGGAGTGCGGACGCTACCTTTGTTCTGGAAAAGGAGAAACGTGCGTCTGACACCGCCAAGCTGTATGTGACGGGCAGGGACACGCCTTATCAGGAATACACGCTGCGTTTCCGTGATTGCCGTTGGGAGCTTGTGGAGCGGAAAACGCAGGAGCAGCTTGCGAAAGAAACGATACCAGATGTCCTTTTTCGGTTGGTGGATTTTATGAGGGATAAGGAAGAATGGATAGGCACGGCAACGGAACTGTTAGCCGCTATGGGGGAAACGGAAACCATACCCACGGTGATTACGAAATGGCTGAATGAATACCGCACCACATTTTTAAGCGAGAACCGTATCTGCTACCAGTACAGCCGCAGGAAAGACGGCAGGCGGATTGCCCTTGCAAGGAGGGCGGGTGACAGCGGTGATGGTGGTGACAGCGATATTAGGATACCCCCCTGTTACTGTCATTGACGCTTAAAGCCATGTAAAGCTGGCGGCTCTGCCCTGCGGGTGACAGCAGTGACGGTGGTGACAGTGATTTTAGGATACCCTGCCGCTGTCATCCCTACGGGAGAACACCCCGTAAACGCAAAATGCAGGCGTGAGATTTACTCGCCCTTTTCGGTCGTGTAAAACCACCCCTGCGGTCAGAAAAATCATTCCGATTTTTCCGACTGCGTTTACAGGGTGTAACACACTACACTTTGCCCTGCAAAGTCGTGTGCCAGACGTTCCCTCTGGGCTCCCTTAAGGCAGAGCTGTCGCCCTGCTATCCTGCGCCTTGCGGCTTCGGATAAAAGAATATCGGGGTGACGGTGACGGCAATAAGGGGGTATCCCAAAACTGCTGTCACCGCCGTCACCGCTGTCACCCAAAGGGCAGTTACTCGCCGAAGAAAGGAAGATGATGGATTATGCCCTATGCAATCCTGCGTTTCCAGAAACGAAAAGCGGGCGGCGTTGCGGCTTGTGAACGCCACAACGAGCGGAAGAAAGAAGCCTACAAAAGCAACCCAGATATAGATATGGAACGCTCTAAAAACAATTACCATCTCATAGCACCACCAAAGTACACCTACAAGAAAGAGATTAACCGCATGGTAGCCGAAGCGGGGTGCAGGACAAGGAAAGACAGCGTGATGATGGTGGAAACGCTCATCACAGCTTCACCAGAATTTATGAACCAGTTACCGCCCGAAGAACAAAAAGCGTATTTCCAGACGGCTCTTGACTTCATTTCGGAGCGTGTTGGAAAGCAGAATATCCTCTCCGCTGTCGTCCATATGGACGAGAGAACGCCCCATATGCACCTCTGCTTTGTGCCGATTACGCCAGACAATAAGCTGTCAGCGAAAGCTATCTTAGGCAACCAGAAATCATTATCCGAGTGGCAGACCGCCTACCATGAGCGGATGTCCTCACGGTGGAATCAGCTTGAACGGGGGCAGTCCTCAATGGAAACCAAGCGGAAACACGTCCCCACATGGCTCTATAAATTAGGCGGCAGGCTTGATAAACAGTATGAAGAAATCGTGTCTGCCCTATCCGACATCAACGCCTTTAACGCAGGGAAGAAAAGGGATAAAGCGTTAGATTTACTCTCTGCATGGCTGCCAGACGTGGAGAAATTCTCTAAGGAAATCGGGAAACAGCAGGCGTATATCGACAGTTTGAAAGAGAGAATTGGGCAGGAATCAGACTATGCGGGGCGTATGCGTGATGAAAAGTACGAGCAGGAACTAAAGGTGCAGAAAGCGAATCAGAAGATATTTGAATTGCAGAGAACCAACGAGCAGATGGGGCGGCTGCTGTCAAAAATACCGCCCGAAGTGTTGGAAGAATTGCAGAAAAATCATAGAAGCAGAGCGAAAGAAAGGTAGATATGTGAATGAAGAAACAGGATTTTAAGGTGTTAAAGACCAAAGACTTGTACCCGTTTCCCGACAATCCGTTTCATGTGGCAGAAGATGAAACACTGTCAGAGTTAGCGGAAAGCATCAAGGAATTTGGCATTGTCACGCCGATAATCACACGCCCGAAAGAGGACGGGGACGGTTATGAAGTGATTGCAGGACAGCGGCGTGTCCGTGCTTCTGAACTTGCAGGGATAAATACCGTGCCTGCGTTTGTCCTGCCCTTAGACCGTGACCGAGCCATCATCACCCTTGTAGACAGCAATTTGCAGCGTGAGAATATCCTGCCATCGGAGCGGGCGTTTGCTTACAAGATGAAATCCGAAGCCATGAAGCGGCAGGGTTTCCGCACAGACTTAACCTCGTCACAAGTTGTGACGAAGTTGCGGACGGACGACAAGGTGGCACAGGGCTTCGGCGTGGGCAGGATGACCGTGCAGCGTTTTATCCGCCTGACGGAACTGATACCGCCGATTTTGCAGATGGTGGACGAGGGGAAAATCGCCCTCACGCCTGCGGTGGAACTGTCCTTCTTGAAGAAAGACGAGCAGGAAAACCTCTTTGCCACGATGGAGAGCGAAGAAGCAACGCCCTCACTCTCACAGGCACAGCGGATGAAACAGTTAAGCCAGAGCGGGCGGCTTGACATGGATACGATATTTGCGATTATGACGGAGGAAAAGGGCAACCAGAAAGAAACCTTGAAAATCAACACAAGCAAGCTGAAAAAATACTTTCCGAAGAACACAACGCCGAAGCAGATGGAGGAAACCATCATCAAACTTTTGGAGCGTGAGTTGCAGAGGAAACGCAACCGTGACAGCCGCTAATCTTCTTTTTTCGGGAAGTAAATACAGAGAGTTGAGGTATGGAGAATGAGAGAAATCCAGTATGAAATCGTAAAGGAAATCGCAGTATTGTCTACGGGCGACAGTGGCTACACAAAGGAAATCAATCTCATTTCATGGAATGGGAAAGAGCCGAAGTATGACATCCGCAGCTTTTCCCCGAACCGTGAAAAGTGCGGCAAGGGAATCACGCTGAACGCTGATGAAGCGGCGGCACTCCTTAAAGCATTACAGAAAGAATTAAACAGCGAGGATTAATGGTATCTGATTGGCAGGGCGGGGACATTTCCAAACTCTTCCCTGCCCTGTCTGGAAAGGAAGATTTAAGTATGGGCGAGGATAAGAAAGCAGATAAAAAGAGAAAGCGTATCGTGCCAAAAGCACCAGTGCAGATGATAATCAGCCGTGAATATGTCGGCACACAGACCGTTACAGAAGCGTTTGTCCCGATTATCTCCGAGGATATTCGGAAGAAGATTGCCGAGGGCGACACCTTCGACAATGAGGGGCTGTCCGCTTAGAATGTACGCAATGGGACATGAAAACAGATAGGACAGATACGGAGGTTTTACAGTATGGCAGGAATCAAAGAAGAAAAGAAAATCTATTTAGTCGGCATTTATTGCCGCTTATCTAAAGACGATGGTACGGATAACGAGAGTGCGAGCATTGCGACACAGAAATCCATCCTCACGGATTATGTGAAAAAGCAGGGATGGCACATAGCAAAAACGTATGTGGACGATGGTTATTCTGGTACAAATTTCCAAAGACCAAGTTTCCAGAATATGATAAAAGACATTGAAAGCGGTCTGATAAACTGCGTGATTACGAAAGATTTATCCCGTCTGGGGAGAAACTATCTTGATTGTGGGTTATATCTGGAAGTTTTCTTCCCAGAGCATAACGTGAGGTATATAGCGGTCAATGACGGCGTAGATACCTTGAATAAATCTGCTATGGACATCACGCCTTTCCGCAACATTTTAAACGAAATGTATGCCGCTGACATATCTGTTAAGATAAAATCGGCATATCGGGCGAGGTTTCAACAGGGGAAATTCATGGGAACTACCGCCCCTTATGGCTATATCAAAGACCCTGCCGACCACAACCATCTGCTGATAGATGATAAAGTGGCACATGTTGTAAAAGAGATATTCGACCTTGCATTAAAAGGGAATGGAGTTGCCAAAATTTGCAGACATCTTAATAAACAGCATATCCTACGCCCTGCCGCTTATGCGGCGGAGCGTGGCGAAACAGGCTTTGAACGTCATTTTGAGGGGAACGAGGACAAACGCTATATTTGGAGTGGGAACAGCGTGAGGAGCATTTTAAGAAGCCCGATATATGCGGGAAATCTTGTAGGCTACAAACGGATTGCCGCCAATATGAAAAGCAAGAAACGCCCCTCTAAGCTGCCCGAAGAATGGGAAGTGATACCCAATACCCATGAGGGAATAGTCACGCAGGAGGAATTTGATATTGTCCAACAGCTTATTACAAGTCGTAGGCTTCCACAGAACAAGGGAGGATTTGTAAATATTTTTGCAGGCGTTATCAAGTGTGTGGACTGCGGATGTGCTCTGCGGGCAATGAACGTACACAGGAGGAAACGCCCAGAGATTATCGACTGTGTACAGTATTCATGTAATAATTATGCAAGAAACGGAAGAAGCGAGTGTAGTGCCCACAATATAGAAGCAAGGGATTTATTCAATGCCGTTCTTGCCGACATCAACTGTTTTGCGGATATGGCAGTGAATGATGAAAAGGCGGTCAGGGCCATAGAAAAGCGGCTCACGGAAACAGACCAGAGCAGGGCGAAAGCATTAGAGAAAGAACGTAAGAAGCTGAACAAACGCCTTGCGGAACTGGACAGGCTGTTTTCCTCTCTCTACGAGGATAAGGTCATGGAGCGTATTACCGAGCGGAATTTTGAGATGATGTCGGGGAAATACCAGAAAGAGCAGCTTGAAATTGAAGCAAGGCTGAAAGAGGTGACGGAAACTCTTAATGAAAGCTACGAGAAATCACGGGGAATCCGTGACTTCCTCGCCCTTATCCGAAATTATCAAGGCTTAAAAGAACTGGATGCAACAGTTATAAACGCACTCATAGACAAGATACTTGTTTCGGAGCGTGAGAAGATGGCAGACGGAACAGTGAAGCAGGAAATCAAGATTTACTATAAATTCATCGGCTTTGTCGATGAATTACATATCATACCTACAAAACGGTGGGCAGCAATGCCCGCTAAAAATTGTACGGTGTGCGGCGTTGAATATGTCCCGGGCTCTGGTGCATCAAGGTATTGTCCTGCTTGTGCCAAGAAGATACGGAGGGAGAAATCAAACGAGAGCAAACGCAGGAGCAGAGAACAGAAAAGGATAGCATGTATGAACTGTCCGCAAAAAATGACCGACTGATATGGAATGGTGGAAGAAATAGAGAAGAGGAACTTCTTGCTAACTGCTATTTTAATTCTATGAAGTTGGCAATGGATAATGGAATAAGGTCTATTGCATTTCCTTCCATATCAACGGGAGCATATGGTTTTCCGGTTGAGTTGGCAGCAAAGATTGCAGTACATACAGTAAACAGGTTCTTACAAGATAATCCGGACAGCTTCGATTTGGTGGAATGGGTGCTGTTTGATACTCAGACTGAATCGGTGTATGAAGCCGAGGTTGATAAATTATACGACAAATAATTGGATTAATTATAGCAGACTTTATATATGACAGATATTTTATGATAAAGTAAAAAGGGGAGGATTATACCATATGGCAGAATCTATGGGACAGCCAAATTATGTATTACAGTTTAAAGAACACCATTATACAATGTTTAATCCGGAAATTGATTTTGCAAAGATATTTGAGACATATACACCATTAGAAATAGAATATAAGGATGCGTAAGGAACGATAAAATGAATTCATGCGGGAAAGGCATGGATTCTTTTTTTTGCTTCGAACGGAAGCCCTATCTGTAAAAAATATTTAAGTATATTAGAAGCAGATGCAAATGTCGTGTTAACACGACAAAATTGTCGCGTAAACACGGTCGGTAATTCATCCATGACAATATACAATAAACATGTGCTTGAGAGAGCACGTCACGAGAGTGAAGGCGCCGGAGCTCTCCAATACGAAATCGTAAAGGAGATAATTTATTATGAGTAAGAGAAAAATATCACATGCAGAGGAGTATGGATGTTAATTGATGGAGGTGGCAGAAGTGAGCAGAACTAAATTTGATCCATATGTGATTGGAAATAATATAAGAGATTTACGTGAAAAAAGAAAAATGACACAGATGAAGGCGGCTGAGGAAATGGATATGAGTTTATGTCATTATGCACGAATTGAGGAAGGCTCAAAGGGAATGAGTATTCAGATGCTTTTTAGATTTATTAATTTTTACAAAACTGATGCAAATATGATTTTAGGAACACATTTAGGAGGGATGGTGTAAAATGGATAAAAAGGATTTAAAAGACGAAAAGCTTTTGTACAATGTGCGTGAGACGGCAGCGGTATTAGGGGTGAATGAGCATCTGGTATATGAGCTGATTAACAGAAAACTATTACCTGCGCTTCGATTAGGTAGTCTAAAGGTTCGTAAATCAACATTGATAGATTTTGTTGAGAGATATGAAGGAATGGATTTGTCTGATTTGGACAACATAAAAGAATTGCAACAGAATATGAATTAGTGACATTAAGGTCAGTCTTGGAATCATCATGGTGTGGAAAGACTGACCTTGTTTTATTAGTATATTTCATAAGCGTTAGTATTGTAAAAAAAGATGGTGATGATATAATAAAAACGTGTTAGACACTTGATGTTATGTGTAGTGTGATAATGTCAGAATCAGGCAAAGTCAACGACAGGACAACATTGTAGAAAATAACATATTTCAAAAAATAATATTGAGTTATAGGACAAAATGTGTTGATGAAAACCGCTTTCAAGCCTTGAAAATAAAG
>OMFM01000329.1_pt1 | contig 22303 bp, 24 predicted proteins | sample 1645661 | NCBI WGS metagenome assembly OMFM01 (sample SAMEA103958128, study PRJEB25191) | human gut metagenome | reverse complement strand
AAAAGGAATAAAACTCCAAATATGCCGACGAGCGAAGAATTATGGGGCGATTCGCAAAGCGGTTTAGCGGCGAACGCCCCGTTTCGCTCGGCTTTGAGTTGACCTTTTTATCCGAGTTTAAGCGAGTTGTTTGGCGGGTGCTTGACCGCACCGCGAAGCGGTGCGCTTGTTTATTCAAGCACCCGCCACAGTGCCTTTTGAAAAATGCTATTTATAGTATGCAGACGTTAAAAAGAATATTTGATATAATATTGCTATCAATAGTATACAAGGTATCCATTAATGAACAATTTAGAGATATTGGGTTCAAACATTCGTGAAATTCGCAAATCAAAAAATATATCACAAGAAAAACTTGCCGAAATGTGTGATTTACATCGTACATATATAGGTGCCATAGAATGTGGAACAAAGAATCTATGTTTTAAGAATCTCGTTAAATTAATAGGGGTTCTAGAATGTGATTTTAAGGATATATTCAAAAATATAAATTTTAAGGAGAATATTCAATGAAGCAATCTATTTTAGATAGGTGGGAAATTAGTGATATAGAATTAACTAATATAGTTGATGAAAATCCGTCATTGCGAGGTTTTATTTTCGGTTATGTCAGTGAATATAAAGCGCGGTCTTTTTTTATTAATAAAGATGGTATTTCAAATTTGAAAAAATATGATGACCATGATAGAAAGGACAAGGGCGATATATCATTTGTATATAAAAATAGAGAATTTAAGATTGAGGTCAAATCTCTACAAACAAATCTTACGAAAAATATAGGCAATGATGTTTGGTGCGGCAAATTTCAATGTGACGCGAGTGATAGACGTGAAATACTATTACCCAACGGAAATTTAATAAATACTACTTGTTTAGCAGTAGGTGAATTCGATATTGTTGCAATTAGTTTATTTGCTTTCGGTGAAAAATGGAGATTTGCTTTTGCAAAAAACTCTGATTTACCACACCCTAGTAATCGAACTAAAAATATAGCAGAAGATGATAGACAATATTTAATTAAATCGCTAATAGATATAACTTGGCCGTTAAAGCCGCCATTTACAGATAATATATATGACTTATTAGATGAATTTATTTAATGCACTTTCTAAACACTAAAAAATATGAATGGTTTTTTCTCGCATGCTTTTGATGAAGCAATCTTGTAACACTTGGTTTATTATTTCTCACTAATACAAATAAGTCTTCTACGATAAAACCAATGGATTCATAATAATTTGTAATTTCTATGTGCGTCAAATGTTGCTTATTAGCACTAACTTCATCTTGACATTTAACTATAAATATTCCCTTATTTTTCAATACTCTAAAAATTTCATTTCCTGCTTTATAATACAAGTCTAAAACAGCATCATGATATTTTGGAGCATTATCTTGTTGATATGCTTCACCGTTTGAATAAGCAGTCCTAAATGACGCATAATTTCCATTCCCAGCCATATGAGAAGTATCTTTTCTAAATAATCCTTCCATATATGGCGGGTCAAAAACAACACAATCAAAAGAACATGAATCATATGGCAGTTCTCTGCAATCTACGCCTGTTTTTATATCAGAAGGAAAAAATTTATATTTTGTTGTATCTACATTTTTCCAAAATACGCCTTTTCCGTAAGTAACATCTGCTATTATAGAATCTGGCTGCACATATAATTCTAAAATCTGTGGAAATAATTCAGCATTATTACCACAATGAGTAGTAAAAATCAAATTTGATGTTGTTATGCCATTCGCTTTGCGCACTTTATTCATACAAACTCCTATATGGTTTCATTATAGCATACCTTATATAGAAAATCAATAAATTGCATACTATAAATTGCGGGTTGTTAGATAAATTATTCGTTTTAGGTTACTACTTCTCCGCCAACACCTGAAACCCTACTGTTTAGTAGGGTTTCGCGCTATTTTAAGATAGAACTTTCGCACGCAGTGCAACAACCAAGCAAGCACTTGCTCGGAACTGCGGTTTGAATTTTTGTTCATCTTATTTTGAGAGAGAAAAGTGGTTGCGCGGTAGTAGGAGTGAGGGCTAATGCGGTTTTAGGCAATCGTCAATGATGTTACCATTACCATTTAAGGGTTACGCACGTTGTTACACTTTTCGAAACAATATTAAAGACAATTGCCATAACAGCAATGACGCCTGAACGACCGTTGCCAGCAACAACTTACGTCTTCTTCTCCGCCAATCAAAAAAAACCGACATAGGCGTTTTCAGACTTTCAATCGGTTTTTGAAGTGGATATTAAGTTGCAACGGCATATTATAGCAAGGTATGCCAAACTACAAAAACTATAATATTTTTAACGTTTTGTAAATTGCGAATGCAAGGCAATGTCATTAAACACCCAATCCGATTTGGGAAAAATTAAAGGCACTCAAGAGTGCCTTTTTAAACATATATGCAATGCAAAAATTTATTGCTTTGCACCGCAATGCTTGCAATATGCGGAATCTTTTGCGATTTTTTGTCCGCAGTTGTGGCAAAACATAGATTCGACCTCGTCATCTTTGACATCGGCGTTGTTTTGCTCGGATTTGGCGGCATCGCTTACGGCGCGAACAATAGTTTGAAGATTCTCTTTGTTTGCGTCGATCATCACACTGCTGATTTTCGGAGCGAGTTTGGTCATCATAGGCGCAACAAACCCGAACATTGTCAAAAACATCGTAATCATGGCGCAAATCGCACCGATGACGGTCATCGCAATAGCTCCGCTTTTGGGCAACAATGCTTCGCTTTCGTTTTCAAAGAACGGGCCCGCTTTGACAAGCGAACTTATGCCGAGTGCCAAAAACACAATGGCGATTACGATTGTAAAACACCAGACAATGCGTATAACCTTCACTGTTTTTGTCAAATCTTTCTTATTTTGAGTTATATTCATACAATACTTCTCCGTTTTTAATGTATTTATCATAACACAAGTCGTATCGGTTTGCAACATCGGATATAATAATCAACTTGAAATATCCATAATAGCCAAAAGGAATTGTCCAAATGCGGCAAAGAACAGTGAGTATGGCAATTTCTTCATATGGGGCAAAAGATTGAAATCGACATAGATAAAATCTACTGTTCGATAAAAATCGAAGGGGCTTAAACGTCGCATTACCGACCACATAAAAAGACATCTTTACAAAATTCAGACTATATGATATTATTGATACATTAAATCTAAAATAGGAGTATCTATGGGCAATCTACTTGGCGCAGCCGCCGACCCTGACCCTCTCAGTACAATCTTATCGTCAATATTTATAATTGTTTTGGTTTTGTTTTCGGGATTCTTTTCGGCAACCGAAACCGCATACAGTTCAGTCAACAGAACAAAACTAAAGCTCAAAGCGCAAGGCGGAAACAAATCCGCACAGAACGCGCTGAAACTTCTTGAAAAGTTCGACAAACTTCTCTCCACCATACTCGTTGGCAACAACATCGTAAACATTACGCTTTCGGTGCTTTTCAACAATATATTCGAAAACGTCATCTCCGATCCTGCAATCAGCGGCATCGTGTCGGTTGCGGTATCGACGGTTATTGTTCTGACGTTTGGCGAAATCACCCCCAAAATGATTGCAAAGGAAAATTCCGAGCGTATCTGCATGGCGTTCGGCTACCCCATCCGCGCAATTCAAATCATACTCTATCCGATTACGATTGTTTTTACAGGGTTGAAATTCGTTTTGAACAAGATTTTCAAATCTCGCGACGACGACAAAATCACAGAAGAAGAATTGCTTTCAATGGTCGAAGAAGCGCAAGAGGACGGCTCTCTCGACTCACAAGAGCGCGAGCTTATTTCGAGCGCAATAGAATTTGACGACTGCGAAGTGCAAGACATTCTCGTTCCGAGAGTCAACGTCATTGCGGTGCCGACCAATATGGCGATGGACAAAATCAAGGTGATTTTCCTCGAATACAACTATTCGAGATTGCCCGTCTACAAGGATTCCATCGATCAAATCGTTGGCATGATCCACAACATCGACTTCTTCACTGCTCTTGAAAAAGGCGAGAAGAACATAAAAAATTACATAACGCCGGTTGCGGTGGCAACCGAGCATATGAAGATATCCGCATTGCTCAAAAGCATGCAACGCCAAAAAGTGCATATGGCTGTTGTCGTTGACGAGTACGGCGGAACGCTGGGTATAGTCACCCTCGAAGACATCCTTGAAGAACTCGTAGGCGAGATTTGGGACGAACACGACGAAGTTGTCAACTACTTCACCAAAATCGACGATGAAAATTATCTCGTAGACGGTCGTGCGGAACTCGATGATTTCTTCAAAGAATTTAATATCGACGAAAACGAAACGGAAAATTTCGACTCTCAAACCGTCAGCGGTTGGGTTATCGAGCAATTCGGAGAAATTCCAAAAAAGTCGCAATCTTTCGATTTCAAAAATCTCACGATCGTGGCCAACAAACTCACCGCAAGAAAGATTATAGACGTAAAAGTGAAAATCAATCCCCACGTCAACGATGAAAACGAACAGGAACAAAAATTCCGACTTTTTGACAAACACGATAAGGATGAAGAAAAAAACAACGAATGACGTCCTGTTTAACGATAAAAGGCAACTCATACGAGTTGCCTTTTTGATTGTATATGCGTCATTATTTTTGCTTAAATCACAAAAACGCAATAATGGTGTTTTGTTTGAGTGACCTCTGATTATTTCAGACTTCTTACGGTGTAGCCCTCTTTTGCAAGCACACGCAATTGAAGGTTGAGTTGGTCGATAAACTCTTTGTTGGAAGAAGTTTTGACAATCATATTGATAAGGTTTTCGGTTGCTTCGGCGTTGTCCGCGTTCGACAAAAGTTTGCGGATACCCCACGTGCCTTCGAGTTCGCTGGGCGTAAGGAGCAACTCTTCCTTTCTCGTACCGCTCTTTGCAAGGTCGATTGCTGGGAAAATTCTCTTTTCGCTGAGTCTGCGGTCGAGATGAATTTCCATATTGCCCGTGCCTTTAAACTCTTCGAAAATGACGTCGTCCATACGACTTCCCGTGTCAACAAGCGCGGTTGCGATGATCGTGAGCGATCCGCCGTTTTCGATGTTTCTTGCGGAGCCGAAAAAGCGTTTGGGACTATGCAACGCGCCCGGATCGATACCGCCGGAGAGCGTTCTGCCCGTAGGCGGAATCGTGAGGTTGTACGCTCTTGCAAGTCTTGTGAGCGAGTCGAGCAAAATCACGACGTCTTTGCCCATTTCGACAAGACGTTTTGCGCGTTCGAGCAACATTTCGGCAGTCTTTGTGTGATGTTCGGGAAGTTCGTCAAAAGTCGAATACACCACTTCGCCCTTTATGGAGCGTTGCATATCCGTGACTTCCTCGGGGCGTTCGTCGATGAGAAGCACTTTGAGTTCGATGTCGGGATAGTTGGTTGCGATGGAGCTTGCAATCATTTTCAGAAGCGTCGTCTTACCGGCTTTCGGAGGTGAAACGATGATGCCTCTTTGACCTTTTCCGATAGGCGATACGAGGTCGATGCAGCGAGTTGCAAACTCTCTGGGCGCAACTTCAAGGCGAATACGCTCGTCGGGATAAATAGGCACGAGATCGTCGAAATTGGGACGTTTGCCCACTTTGTCGGATTCGATGCCGTTGATCGTTGTTACGCTCACGACTGCGGACGGTCTGCCCTCTTGCACCTTTTTGCAAAGAGAAGTCACGTAGTCGCCTCTACGCAATCCGTATTGTTTAATTTTCATTGCGGACACGTAAGCGTCCATTTCGTTAAATTCACCGTTTTTTACGCGCAAAAAGCCGTATCCGTCGGGGTTGATTTCAAGATAGCCTTCACGGATTTGTTCGGTTTCTTCACCATCTTTGCGTTCTGCGATAACGTTGTCGCGTTGCACTTGATTTTGGTTTTGATTGCGGAAATTGTTTTGTTTTTGACCGTAATTGTTTTGATTGAAGCCGTTGTTGGAATATTGTTTTTGATTTTGTTGAGCGAATTGGCGCGTCGGCTGATATTTTGGTCTTTCAAATCCCTTAGGAAGCGAAATTTCGCCTATGACCTCAACTTTTGCGGGAGACGGCGTGAGAATTTGCTCGGGTTGAGCAAGGTTTTGAGCAATTTGCGGTTTTTCGCTTGTCGTTTGTTCGGTTGCATCGCCATACTTTTTAGGGCGACCGCGTCTCGGAGCTTGCGGCGGCTCTATTTCACCGTTGGTGATTTTAAAGACCATATCGACAAGTTCTGCCTTGTTCATTTTCGTTGGCGCGCTTATGCCGACTTCTTTTGCAAGGGCGCGCATTTCGAAAATGCTTTTTGCCTCTAATTCCGATTTCGAGAATTTTTGCATCATTTTCTCCTATATTCGAACTTAGCGTCCGAAAAAAATTATATTACTTTTTTAATGCCAAACGGCGTATTTTGGTGTTATGCGTCATGGAGTATATCGTCCGTTGCCGACAGAAGTCGGCAACGGCTTAAAAAGCGTAAATAAATTATTTTGAAAGTTTGTCAAGCACCAAAACTTTTGTTTCTTCGCCGTCAAAATCGGCTCTGTCGAATTCAACCGTGCAAGAGTCTGCGTAAACGATGTTTTCGTCGTCGAAAAGGGACAAAAACTCATTGACTTTGTCGATGTCAAACTCGCAATCTTTGGTCTTGTAGTGCATGGGGATCACGACATCGGGCATGATGCGATCGACGTATTCTTTTGCTTGTTGCGCATCTATCGTATAGTTGCCTCCGACAGGAACGAGCAACACGTTTACGGGCATAAGAGATTCAACCAAAATTGCGTTGCACTCCTCGCCGATGTCGCCCATATGGCACACGTCAACACCGTCCATACGATATTTGAAAATGATATTTTCCCCTCTCAGACTGCCCTTTTTATCATCGTGATACGAGCGTTGAGCAAGGATATGTACGCCGCCGATTTCGTATGCGCCCACTCTGTTGAGCACTGTGGGATCGCCGCCTACTTTCGAAACGCAGCAATGATCGTTGTGTGCGTGAGAAACCGTGACGATGTCTGCATCGACGTCGGGCATCTCATAGCCTACGTATGAATGATAAGGATCGGTGACAATCTTCGTTCCCGTGCTCTCTTCAAGCAAAAACGAGGAATGACCAAGCCATGTGATTTTCATCTTTTACTCCTTTTGTGTCAACCGTTGAGTCTGTCCACAAGCTCGCGGATTTTTTGCGAGGGATCGAGAAGATTCGCAACGGATTCGTTGACGTTTGCGGCGGCGATGATATAAGAAATATATTTTGACAAATCCGCTTCCACAAACCATTCGCACTCTTTGAGTTCTGGAATACGATACGTGAGGTTTGTCGAAAGCACTGCGTCAAACACGCCGTCCTGATATGCTTTGTTAAATTTGTCCACACCTTCGGTGAAGAGCGAGAACGTTGCAGCAAGGAAAACCTTTTTTGCGCCCTTCTCTTTTATCTCTTTTGCAAGTTTGAGGATGGAATCGCCCGTTGCAATCATATCGTCTGCAACAAAGACGTTCATACCCTCGACCGACGCGCCGATATACTCGTGCGCAACGATGGGATTGCGGCCGTTGATGATTGTTGAATAATCGCGTCTTTTGTAGAACATACCGAGGTCGAGTCCGAGCACGGAAGCGTAAAATACGTTTCTCGTCATTGCGCCTTCGTCGGGAGAAATGACCATGAGGCTGTCTTTTTTGAGTTTGACGTCGGGAAAACGTCTTGTGAGGCATTTGAGGATTTGATAGTGTGCAAAATAGTTGTCAAATCCCATAAGCGGCACCGCGTTTTGCACTCTCGGGTCGTGAGCATCGAACGTGATGATGTCCGCAACGCCCATATTTTGAAGTTCGAGAAGCATTTGAGCGCAGTCAAGCGATTCTCTTGCGCTGCGTCTGTGCTGTCTGCCGCCGTAGAGCATCGGCATAATGACCGTGATACGCTCGGGCTTGCCCATGCATGAACATATTATGCGTTTGAGGTTTTGAAAATGCTCGTCGGGTGTGAGCGGAATCTCTTTTCCGAAGAAGGGATATGTCACGCCGTGATTGCCCGGATCACAAATGATGTACAAGTCTTTGCCGCGGACGGTTTCGTAGATGATGCCCTTTGCGTCGCCGTTTGTGAAGCGCGGGCAGTCGGATTTAAGAATAAACGTTCCGTTGTGGAGTTTGTTGCCGAGGTGCGATTCGCTGAACAGTGTGATGAGTCGTTTGTCTATAAGTTGAGCAAGTTCTTCAGCGCCGGGAGTGGCGATGATGGCGATGGGCGCACTGGGCGTCTCTCCGTAAATAGATAAATCCGGTGTCATTTGTGCCTCCGTTGTTTTCAAGCAAAGTATAACAAATAAATTTTGGATTGACAATCATTATTGCCAAACAAAAAAATAATATTTTTTATTCGAGATTTTTATGCTTTTTTCGCATTTTTTTCGCATTTTTTTAATGCTTTTTTGTCGGCATTTACCCCCCCTCATTGAAAAAAACCGTGTCAACGTATTCGTTTTTGTGTTTTAAGCAAATTCATATAGGTTTTGCCTATCCTCAAATATTCAGAATACCGACTAATATCGAATTCATAACAGCCATACCCTCTCTCGTCAAAGACGCATAGCCGTTTTTTCTTTCAAAATACTTTTCCAGATTTTGCGGAACAAGTGGCAAAAGCTCTTCTTTTATGCCTTTATTCGTGCGCAAAGCAAGCATAATTTCTTCTTCGTTTACGTCTTTTTCCGTAAGATATTCGCAAAAATCACGGCAAATTTCGTCGTATGTATTTGCGCTTTCCACAGCATTTTTATAGTCGCTTAACGAGCGGAAATTCGCATACCTGACCTGCCCGGAAAAATCTTTCGTCGTATTGACGTTTATCTTCGATTTTTTCAAAAAAGAATGTGCGCCTGCGCCGATGCCGAGATATTCTTCCCTTTGCCAATAGCCGAAATTGTGCAAGGAAATCTTGCCGTCCTTGGCAAAGTTTGACACTTCGTATCTTTCAAATCCGCTTGCGGTTGCGCAATCGTACGCACAATCGAACAAATCCTGCGTTTTATCGTCGTCGGGCAACGAGATTTTGCCTTGTTTGACCATTCTATCAAGCGCAGTGCCCTCTTCGACGCTCAATTCGTACATCGACAAGTGTTTCACAATCGGCGCAAGCGTTTCGACTTCGGCTTTTATTCGCTCGTTCGTGTCGAACGGCAGTCCGATTATAAGGTCGGCGGACACGTTGTCGAAATAACGCCTTGCAAGTTTGATTTTTTCTATTGCGGTTTTTGCGTCGTGAAGCCTGCCGATTGCTTTCAAATTGTCGTCGAAAAGGCTCTGAACTCCTATGCTGATTCTGTTTATGCCGACGTCTTTGTAAAGTTCGAGTTTTTGCTCGTTTATGCTTTCGGGATTGCACTCTATCGTCCACTCTTTAAGGTGGGATAAATCGAACCTGCAGGCAAGATTGTTGAGAAGCGACCACATAAGACTTCCTTCAATCAAACTCGGCGTGCCACCGCCAACGTAAATCGTGTCTGTTTTCTCTTTTCCGTATTGCTCGCTTGCAAGCCTGATTTCATCGTCTAACACGTTTAGATACTCGAAAATCGCTTGTTTATCATGGCAAGCGTAAGAGTTGAAATCGCAGTAGCGACACTTTGATTTGCAAAACGGAACGTGGATGTAAAGTTGCATGTTTTTTATTGAAAACCCCGAAAATTTTGACGTTTTCGGGGCGATTTTTTATTTGTTGGGATCGACTTTGAGTATGGAAATAAACGCCTCGCTCGGCACTTCTACGCTGCCCACTTTGCGCATACGTTTCTTTCCTTCTTTTTGCTTTTCAAGCAGTTTTTTCTTTCTCGTTATATCGCCGCCGTAGCACTTTGCAAGCACGTCTTTGCGCATTGCTTTCACCGTTTCTCTTGCAATGATTTTACCACCTACGGTTGCTTGAATTGGGATTTCGAAAAGCTGTCTGGGGATGACGTCTTTAAGTTTTTCGGCAATACCTCTGCCCCTTGCATATGCGTTATCTTTGTGCACTATAATGGAAAGCGCGTCGCACATATCGCCGTTTATCATCATATCGAGACGCACGAGATCGCTCTTTTCGTATCCGTCCATCTCGTAGTCGAGGGATGCATAACCGCGCGTCCTTGACTTCAAACTGTCGAAAAAATCATAGATTATTTCGTTGAGCGGCATACGATAGATAATTTGCACGCGCGTGGGATCGATATAGCTCATATCGATAAAAACTCCCCTCTTGCCTTGGCAAAGCTCCATAATAGGTCCGACGTACTCGGGCGGAGTATAAAGCGTTGCTTTGACGATAGGCTCTTCGATGCTGGCGATTTCGCTGGGATTTGGCAAAGCCGTAGGATTGTCGATGGTCAACTTTTCGCCGTTGGTTTTTGTTACGATATACGAAACGCTGGGCGCAGTGGTGATAAGGTCGAGATCGAACTCTCTTTCAAGTCTTTCCTCGATGATTTCCATGTGCAAAAGTCCCAAAAATCCGCAACGGAAACCGAATCCGAGTGCGGTTGAAACTTCGGGATCGAAACTTAACGACGCGTCGTTGAGTTGCAATTTCAAAAGAGCTTCTTTGAGATCGTCGTATCTTGCGCCGTCCGCAGGAAAAACGCCCGTATAAACCATCGGAGTTGCCTTTTTGTAGCCGGGAAGAGCTTCTTTTGCCGGGTTTTGAGCATTGGTGATCGTATCGCCCACAGCGGTGTCGCTGACGTTCTTTATGCTTGCCGCGATATAGCCGACTTCACCCGAGGAAAGCACGTCGCAAGGACGCATACCCGGTGAAAAATAACCGACTTCGACAACCTCGAACGTCTTGCCCGACGACATCATTTTTATCGTATCGCCGACTTTTACAGTGCCGTCCATTATGCGCACCATAGAAATTGCGCCGCGATAATTGTCGTAAAAACTATCGAAAATTAGCGCTTTGAGAGGAGCGTCGTCATCGCCTTGCGGAGCAGGCAATTTTTCGATTATTTGCTCGATAAGATTGTCGATGCCTATGCCCTCTTTTGCAGAAACCAGCGGACAACCGTCGGTGTCAAGCCCTATTATGTCCTCAACTTCGAGTTTCACTCCGTCAACGTCGGCGGAAGCAAGGTCGATTTTGTTGATAACAGGCAATATTTCAAGGTCGTTTTCAAGAGCAAGGTAGACGTTTGAGAGCGTTTGCGCCTCTACGCCCTGCGTTGCGTCGACGACAAGCAATGCGCCCTCGCAAGCGGCAAGAGAGCGAGATACCTCGTAGGTAAAGTCAACGTGACCGGGAGTGTCGATTAGATTGAAAATGTACTCCTCACCCTTGTACTGATAATACAATCTGCACGTTTGCAGTTTTATGGTGATGCCTCTCTCTTTTTCGATTTCCATATTGTCGAGCAATTGCTCGCTCATTTCGCGCGCGGAAACCGTACCCGTCTTTTCGATGAGTCTGTCGGCAAGCGTACTCTTGCCGTGGTCGATGTGCGCGATTATGGAAAAATTGCGTATATGTTTCTTGCTCAATTTGCCCTCGTATTTTGCGATTTCTTACAAATATATAAAAAATCGCAATAAATTTTGAAAACTGTTGACTTTATTATAATTGAATAATAAAATTTTATCAACAAAATAAAATGACAAATACGGGGGTTTCAAGCATGAATTTTCAATGGCTTTTCGATAGACCTATCGCGCACCGCGGTTTGCACGACGAACAGTATCCCGAAAACAGCATGCCCGCTTACGAGCAAGCGATCGCGCACAATTTCAACATCGAAATCGACGTTCACGTTTCAAAAGACGGCGAAGTGGTGGTTTTCCACGACGACAACCTCAAAAGAGTGTGCGGCGTTGACAAACTCGTCAAAGATTGCACTGTGAAGGAGCTTAAATCATATCCGCTTGCAAACAGCGAGTACGTTATCCCCACTTTCAAAGAATTTCTTGCGCTCGTTGACGGCAAAGTCGGTATTTTGTGCGAGATAAAAGGTATCAATCCCTTCGATCATCGCATCGTGCGCGAAACGATAAAAGTGCTCGACGAAGTCGGATACAAAGGCAACATCGCCCTTCAATCCTTCGATTTCGGCGCGGTGCTTTATGCCAAACGTCATTCGAACTACGCTTGCGGCGAACTTTGCACCTGGTGCTCCCCCGACGGAAAACACAACAGATGGTGGGCAACCGATTTTATGGGCAAACTTTGGATAAACAAAATCACGCGCCCCGATTTCATCGCATACGACGTGCGCGCGGTTGACAGAAATTTGCCGGAAAACAAATGGATTGTCAAATGGAGCAAAAAATTGCCTATACTTATGTGGACGATAAAGTCGCAAGAAACGCTCGAAAACGCCACAAAGTACGCAAACAACGTGATTTTCGAGCATATGGACGCCGCACTGATGGACAGCCTTGCACGCAAGTTTATGCCCTTCCGCTGTCCTGAAAAGAACTTGCCCTCGAACAAATAATCGATTTCGAGTTTGTAGCCGCGATAGAATTTGCGACAAGCAAAACCGTAAGCAGCAAGAGACAATTCATTCGATAAAATTGCAACAATGTGATTTTTAACAACTAAAAACGACGCCCGTTGAGCGTCGTTTTTAATATAGATCTTACGATAAACTTCGTTTTAGTCCTCGTCCTTTTTGAGCTTTGCACTCAAACCTTTGAAGAAGTTTTTGAGCGTTGCGCCGACGGTTTCCGGCATAGCTTTGATATCCACGATCTTTGTGTTGTTGGTGATCGAATAGCTCACGTAAGCGTAGTAGCCGATCAAAAGCACCGTAAACACGCAGAATGTGATGTAGAATGCGCCCGTCGTTTCGAAGTTGGTGATTGCGGACGAAATCACACCGCTCTTTACAAAACCGCTTTGGTTCATAAGTTGAGCGTAGTTGAGGAAGCCGAGGAAGGACATCCCGCTCGTCACGAAATACATTCTCTTGTCGCCGCTGACCATCGTAAAGATAAACGCAAGTGCGATTGCAAGGAACAAATACGTGTATGTCACCTTTATCGTGAACACTGCGATAACCGCAAACGTGAAGGACGCAAGGAGCAACAGCTCTTGTTTGTTGCGGTTCTTGAAGTAAAGCGAGATAACGTACGCTTCGAGCACCAAGAGGAAGATGAGGTTGAGGATGTTGACGCTTTGTTGCGAGGATTTGCCGTTCATACCCACCATGCCGTAGAGGTTGAACGCATTCTTGACAAAGTAGTTGACGTTGGTCATTTGTCCCATCATCAATTTGAAACCGTAGAAAGCGTCGCCCGCTGCGATTTGATGAATCGCGCAAGGAATGGTAAGCGCGTAGGCAAGCACGAAGCATGCGGGCAAACCGAACACGATTTTCGCTCTGTTGGACGTAAATTTCTTCTTGTCGTCGTTATCTTTGATGTACATATACACAAAGTACGCAACGACGATGGGCGCAATTGCCATCGCTCTCAAATCGAGCACTGCGGCAAGAGTCATCACAAAGTAAGTTGAAATATACTTTTTGTTGATCATCAAAATCAACGCGCCGACGATAAGAGCAATCAAAAGACTTTCGAACGTTGCGCTGTGACCGCTCACCATAAGTGCGAACGGAAGCATTGCGTACACTGCCGAATAGACGGTTGCCAGCTTGTTGCCGACCTGCTTTTTGCCATAGAAATAAATCATCGCAATCACTGCAAAATCTGCAATTACGTTGATAAGGCGAAGCAAAATCGAAAGCGAAGCGTCGTCAAGGTTTTGACCGACGAAGCCAAGCACGGACAAAATGTAAATCACGCCGGGTGAATACGTAACGGTCGTGTTTGCGGAAGCCATCTTCTCTGCAAAGTTGAATACGCCGTTGTTTACGCCGAGGTATTTTCTTGCAATTGAGAGCGTGTTGGTCATCTCGCTGCCCATTCCGTACATCGTGAGCAAAATCACAAGGCGAATTGCCGCCGCTCCGAGCAAAATCATGCTTACGATAAAGGCGTCGCTTTGATACCATTTCGTTGCAAACGTGGTGGATTTCTTCTCAAAGACCGCTGATTTGCCGAAATCGGCGAAAGCGTCTTTTCTTGCATACAAGCGTCTAATGAGCACGTATGCACAGCAAAGCAAAGCCACGCCGAACAAACTCATAAGCACCGTGAAGCAGATGCCGTTGACGTCTGCGCCGGTGTTGACGGTTTTTGCTTTTTTGAAGTTGATAAGCTCGAAACCTTCGGGCACTTCACTGACTCTTGAAACGTTTACGTTGTCGAAATATACCGTGCCTTTGCAGCTGTTTTCTTGCGAACCGATGCAAAGCGCAATCGTGAGATAATCGGTGTTTTTGGGCTTTACGTAGAAAGTGCTGGTGACGAAACCGTTGGTCTTTTGAGAGTGCGTAACGAACTTATATTCAACGTTTTCAAGGAAAGACACATATGCGCCTTGTTTGTTGGAAAGTTCGGCGTCGATTTTCATATCGACGGTGACTTTGTAAATCTTGTTGACTTCAACCTTGACGGATTGTTTGAGATAACTGTAACCTGCCGATTTGTTTTCGATTTTGAGAACGTTGTCGCCGGACTCGGAATCCGAGCGTTGCACTCTTGCAAAAGATACGCTCGATGATGACGTCGTCCAACCCTCGAACTTGTTTTCCGACGTAAACGTGGAAAAATCACCGTTGGTGACGAGGTTTACGCCCTCTTCGCTCTCTGCGTTGTTGCATGCCGTAAATGCGAAAAGTGCCAGTACGAATACCAGCACTAACGCACTTATGAAAATTGTTTTTCTTTTCATTGTGTTCCTCTAAAAAAATCGGATTTCTGCAATTAGACTTCTTTGAGTTTTGCAGCTTTACCGGTTCTTTCTTTCAAGTAATAGAGTTTTGCGCGTCTGACTTTGCCGTGGCGAACGACTTGGATGCTGTCGATCTTGGGCGAATGAAGCGGGAACGTTCTTTCAACGCCGACGCCGCATGCGATACGACGAACTACGATTGTTTCGCGGATGCCGCCGTTCTTTCTTGCAATGACGATTCCCTCGTAAGTTTGGATACGTTCTCTCGTACCTTCAACAACTTTGACGTTCACTCTGACGGTGTCGCCGATTGCGATTGCAGGCAAGTTTTGTTTCATGCCTTCTCTTTCGATTGTGTCGATAATGTTCATTTTTGACCTCCTGTATTTGCGCGATGTTCACGACAAGCGTCTCTTGTTCGGCGGAACATCCGAGTCACGCGTGTTATATTATCATAAATAAATTTATTAAACAAGCAAAAATACAATATAAATTTGCTTTTTAATCAATTTCTTTCGATTTTTATTCAATTTCTAGGATATTTTGCGTCGTTTGCGCAAAAAGCGTTCTCGATATGGCGGATTCCTTCGTCGTCGATTGCCACTATATCGAAGCGCACGTTTACACCGCTCAAATGCTTTTGCGTCGTATATGATTTCGCCGCCGTGAAGTATCTGGCGACTTTGTATGGCGTAACCGCCTCTTCCGGCGTTCCGAACTCACTGCCGTATCTCGTTTTTACCTCGACGAAAACAATCGTTCTTTCCGCCTTCTTCAAAGGATTGATTTTCAGCAATTCGTGCACGAATTTTTCAAAACGGAATTTGGCGTTTTGCTTGATTAGATTGCCGTTTTCATCGGTATAGCACTCGCAAATTATATCCACCTCGCAATCGCAGTATTTTGCGTTGCGTTCGAGAATTTTATATCCCTCTTTTTCAAGGTATTCGGCGGCGATTTTCTCACCTATATCACCTGCAAATCTCGTGTTCATTTCACAAAGTTTCCTATAAACGATCTGCGGTGTATCGGCGTTGCCCCAAACTCTTTTAGAGCGGCAATATGCTTTGCAGTGCCATAGCCCATATTGTGTTCGAAGTCGTATTGCGGATATGTTTTTGACATGTTTTCCATATATCTGTCTCTCGTCACTTTTGCGACAATAGAAGCGGACGCTATGGAATACGAGAGCGCATCGCCGTGAATTATTCCGAAAGTTTTATAAGGAATATCAAGTTGCAGTGCGTCGACAATCACGATATCGGGTTTGACACAAAGGGACATAATTGCATCGCGCATACAAGCTTTGGTTGCGTTCAGAATATTCATTTCGTCGATTTTTTCGGGAGGATAAGAAACCGTTGATACCGCAACCGCCTTTGACAAAATGACGTCGAAAAGTTTTTCACGCTTGCCCTTGCTCACCTTTTTGCTGTCGTTTACTCCGACGATAAGATCGTCAAGATCCATAATAACCGCCGTGCAAGTTACGGGACCGGCAAGCGGGCCTCTGCCCACTTCGTCCACTCCGCAAATATAGCGATAGCCTTTTTCGCGCAGTTGATTTTCATACGTCATCAAATCTTTGGGGTCGACCATAATTTTCATCCTTTACATACGTATTTGTATTGATATTTCGACATTCTAATGCGGTGAATTAACTATTAATGCCGATACTTTGCAAAATATCAGTTTTCGGAAAGCGTAATTTTTTTTGGTTTTTCAAGCATGATTTTGCCAAGTTTGCCCTTTCTGAAATCGTCGATAACCGTCTTTGCCGTGCGCTCGTAATCGGGCTGATTGCCTTTGAGTTTGAAGCCGCGTGCCATTGCGATTTGCTCGAAAATCTGCAACGTATCGTCGCTCAACTCGCCGAGATTGTAGCGATTTTTAAGCGCGTCGGGATAAATCTTTTTCATCTCGTCGATGAAGTCGAAGCAAAGCTCGCTCACGTCCAGAATATCTTCCCTTATCGAGCCGATATACGCAAGGTGATGCGCAACCCATTGATCCTCGAACTTGCCCCACAACGTGCCCGGCGTATCCAAAAAGTCAACGTTGTCGATGGACAACCATTGCTTTCCGCGCGTAACACCCGGTCTGTCACCCGTAACCGCTTTTGCCTTTTTTACCATAGCGTTTATGATGGTGGATTTTCCGCTGTTGGGAACGCCCACAACCATAGCTCTGACCGATATATTTGCGCCCTTTTGGGCATATTTTTCAATTTTGTCGGCAACGACTTTTTTGAGTCCTGCCACGATTTGCGAGCAATCGCCCGAAGTTCCGATTGCCTTTACGTAAGGTTTTCCTTGTCTTTCAAACTCTTTGCACCACAAATCGAGGTCGCTTTTTTCAACGAGATCGCACTTGTTGAAAACGTAAAGCACCCTCTTGCCTTGCAAAAGTTTGTTGAAAAGCGGATTGTCGCAAGAGTAAACAGCTCTTGCATCGATGACGTAAATAAGCGCGTCGACAAGACGGAGATTGTCCTCCATCATGCGTATCGCCTTTGTCATATGTCCGGGAAACCATTGAATATTCATATTGCCTCGTTAACGATTTTCGGCAATCTAACAAACAATTTTGAAAAAGTCAGCGTTTCGATATGCCTATAAATCGAATTTGAAGATACGTATATCTTCTTTTCAAAAAACCGTCTTATCGACGGTGTTTTTTCTTCCTTTTGGGAAGGTACAATTTTAAGTCCACGCCTTTAAAAAGGTCGGGACGATTTTTCATCGTGATTTCAAGAGATTTTTCCTCTCTCCACTTCGCAATGTCTTTATGGTTGCCGCCGAGCAACACTTCCGGAACGCTGCGACCTCTGTACACTTCGGGACGAGTGTATTGAGGATATTCCAAAAGCCCGTTTGAAAAACTCTCCTCTTTTGTCGATTCGTCACATCCCAAAACGCCGTCAAGGTATCTTGCAACAGTGTTGATGACAACGAGTGCCGGCAATTCTCCGCCCGTAAGCACGTAATCGCCTATTGACAGCTCTTCGTCTATACATATGTCGAGTGCACGTTGATCTACGCCTTCGTAATCGCCGCAAAGAATGAGAATCCTATCCTCTTTTGCAAGGCTTTCAACCTTTTTTTGACAAAGTTTCGTGCCGCGCGGCGACATATAAACGCGCCATGCCTCGTGCTTGGGATCGACAGCTTCGATTGCGGAAACGATGGGATCGGGCGTCATAACCATACCCGCGCCGCCACCGTAAGGCGTATCGTCGGTTTTGAGATGTTTATCCTTTGAAAAGTCGCGTATATTGGTGATTTCCACGCCAAATTTGCCCGAATCGATTGCCTTTCCCAAAAGGCTTTGATTCAGGACGTCGAAATATTCGGGAAAAATCGTCAATACGTCGAATTTCATATCAGTTGTACACCACTACGCGAGGGAATATCATATCGTCGAGCACCATCTTTCCGCCTTCCAAATCAACGGATTTGATAAGGTTTGCGATTGCCGGAAAAGATAGCGAATCGTTGCCGTTTTTGACAACGTAAACATCGGCAGAGCCGTACTGCAACACGTCGCAAACTTCGCCCACGACTTCACCTCCGACTACGACGTCAAGCCCTATCATATCGACGATATAATACTTTCCGTCGGGAAGTTTGGGAAGGTCGTTGCGATTTGCCGTGACGAACTTTCCGCGCAAGAGTTCGGCTTTTTCAACGCTGTCTACGCCCAAAAGCGTGAGATATCCCACGTTTCCTTCAGGCGAGATGTGTTCGATGTCGTATTCAACCGAGTCGATTTTGATTTTTTTTAGGCGAGAAAACCGTGCGGAATCCGAGGAGTAAATCTCGATTTTGATTTCTCCTTTCAGTCCGCGCGGTTTCAAAACCTTGCCTATTGTCAATTCAGATTTCATCTTTTTCTTCGATGACGACGTTGTATCTTACGTTGCTCTTCGAACTTGCGGATTTGACGAGTGTGCGGATTGCTTTTGCAATTCTGCCCTGCTTGCCAATGATCTTGCCGATGTCCTTTTTGGCAATCGTGATAACGATGTCGTTTGCATTGTTTGCATCTCTTTGCTCGACGGTGTAATCTCCGTCTGGAACGAGAGATGAAACAAGATATTCGACCAGTTCAATCATTGTCGTCACCAATTACTTCTTCTCGACTATACCTTGAGAAACGAGCAATCCCATAACCGTATCGGTGGGTTGTGCGCCGTTTGCAAGCCATTCTCTTGCTTTGTCTGCGTCAATGACGATTTGCTTCGGCTCGGACACGGGGTTGTAGAAACCGATTTGGTCGATATACTTGCCGTCTCTTGCTTTGCGAGAATCCATTGCAACGATACGATAGAAAGGAGCTTTTGTTGCGCCCATTCTGGTGAGTCTAAGTTTAACCATAATAGTTAATCCTCCATTTGTGATAAGATTTTTATTGATATATTTCTATATTTTTGCAATTTTTAGAATACTTCGTGCGGTTTTTGTCAGAACAAGCCTTTCAAACCTCTCAAACCTTTAAGACCGCCCTTTTGCATTCTTGCCATCATATCCTTGGTCATTTCAAACTGTTTGAGCAGTTGATTGACTTCCTGTATGCTTGTTCCGCTACCCTTGGATATGCGTTTCTTTTGCGACGCCTTGATAATTTCGGGATTTCTTCTTTCCTTCGGCGTCATGGATTGTATGATTGCTTTCGTCCTTGCGATTTGCTTTTCGTCGATTTGCGCACCCTGTTTGAGCTTGCCCGAAAAGCCGGGTATCATCGACATCATATCTTGCAGATTTCCCATCTTCTTCATGCTGTCGAGCTGTTGTAAATAATCTTCGAGGTCAAAAGAATTTTCTTTAAGTTTCTTTTGCAGCTTTGCCGCATCCTCTTGGGATATTGCCGCTTCCGCTTTTTCGATGAGCGTAAGCACGTCGCCCATGCCGAGTATTCTCGACGCCATGCGCTCGGGATGGAAAGGCTCGAGATCTTCCATCTTTTCGCCCGTGCCGTTAAACTTGATCGGCTTGCCGGTAACAGCTTTGATGGAAAGTGCCGCGCCGCCCCTCGTATCACCGTCTAGCTTTGTCATGATGACGCCCGTGATGTCGAGTTTCGCATTGAAAGTTTGAGCAACCGTCACGGCATCTTGTCCTGTCATGCTGTCGACAACAAGTAAAATCTCGGTGGGTTTGACTGCGTTTTTGACGTTGATAAGCTCTTGCATGAGAGCTTCGTCGATATGCAAACGGCCTGCCGTGTCGATAATCATCGTATCATAGCCGTTTTTGAGCGCGTATTCGACACCTGCTTTTGCTATCTTTACAGGATCGACTTGCCCCATATCGAAACATTCGGTATTTGCTTTTTTCGCAACCACGTGAAGTTGTTGGATTGCCGCAGGTCTGTATATATCCCCCGCAACCAAAAGCACTTTTTTGTTCTGTTTTTTGAGGTAGGTTGCAAGTTTGCCGCACATCGTCGTTTTGCCCGCGCCTTGCAAGCCGCACATCATATAGATTGTGGGTTGTTTGTCGCTGACGGCGAGTTTTTGATGAGTGCTGCCCATGAGTGCGCAAAGTTCGTCGTTGACGATTTTGACGATTTGTTGCGCAGGCGTCAAGGATTTAAGAATATCCTCGCCCAACGCCTTTTCGCTCACTTTTGCCGTAAAATCCTTTACGACATTGTAGTTTACGTCCGCTTCGAGCAAAGCAACGCGAATTTCACGCATGGCTTGCTTTATCTCAAGTTCCGTCAACTTGCCTTTGTTGCGGAGTTTTGAGAATATATGGTTCATTCTGTCCGATAAACTTTCAAAAAGTGCCATTTATTCCTCCAATAACAACCGAAGTTGCTTTGCGCAATGTTTTGCCACGTCGTCGTCAACCTTTTCAAGCGAATCGATAACGGCGTGCATTTTTCTGTCTTTCTCGACGAGGCGGAGTTTTTGCTCATACTCGCAAAGATGCTTCTCACCCTTGTTTATGCCGTCAAGAACGGCTTGACGCGATATTCCGACAATGTTTGCGATTTCACCGAAAGACAAATCCTCGTCATAGTGCATAACGAGCATATCGTTCTGTCTTTGTGTCAGAAGCGCACCGTAGTAGCTCCTGAGCGTTGAAACTTCAAATCTGTCCATATCACCCTATCAAGCATAAGAGCTTGACACAATAATACTCCTTAAAAAATAAGGTGTCAAGCATTTTAACATTACATATAAATTATTTAATCTATAATTTTTCAAATGATATTAAAATGATAAACAACAACTTGTAAAAAATCAAAATTCCGCATATCTAAAACGTCTGATGTTGGTTTAAGCACTATCCCACAAGTTTCAACTGCTATTTTGAGCGCAATATTGAGATGAAAAACAAGAAAGAGCCTGTCAACATAGACAGGAGCGTACTTTGCGTACGTGACTGTTTATGGGGCAGACTCTGACGCAGTTATTCGCTCTATAGTGCGCTCAAAGCAATGCGTTGATAAAATCTTTCGCGTCGAACGGAATCAAATCGTCGATTTTTTCGCCGACTCCGACGTAAACGACTGGAAGTCCGAGTTCTTCGCTGATTGCAAGCACCACGCCGCCCTTTGCCGTTCCGTCAAGTTTGGTAAGAATTATACCGTCGGTGTCGATATCCTCGCTAAAAATTTCCGCTTGCGACACGGCGTTTTGTCCCGTGGTTGCGTCGAGAACGAGATATTTGCGGAAGTCCGCATTGGGCAATTCTCTCTCAACTACACGGCAAATCTTTTGAAGTTCTGCCATAAGGTTCTTTTTGTTGTGAAGTCTGCCGGCGGTGTCAACCAATATCACGTCGTTCCCTTTCGCTTTTGCGGAAGATATTGCGTCGAATACGACTGCCGCGGGATCTGCGCCCTCGTTGTGACGGATAACTCTGACGCCTGCACGCTCGCCCCACACTTCTAGTTGCTCGCTTGCGGCGGCTCTGAACGTATCCGCGGCGGCAACGACAACCGAATGTCCTTGATCCTTGAACATATGCGCGAGTTTGCCGATTGCGGTGGTTTTTCCCACGCCGTTGACGCCCGAAAGCAAAATCACAAGCGGATATTCGTATTCGGGGATATCGTAATCGATGTCCTCGATCATAAGCTCCGCAAGCACACTTTTTGCGTCCTCGGGCTTTTTGATTTTGCGTTTAAATATCTCGTCTTTTAGCTCTTCGATGAGGTTTTCGGTTGCCGTTATACCGACATCGGCGGTGAGCAACGCTTCTTCGAGATTCTCATAGAACTCGTCGTTGAGTTCTCTCGCCGAGAAAGCAAAAAACAATTTCTTTGAAAACGCGTCTTTGGTTTTCTTTATCCCTTGTACGATTTTTTGAAAAAATCCCATATTTTACTCCATATCTATATACGTTGCGTTTCGCAACGGTTATATCGCCTGCGGCGGTAATATGCACGCAAAGCGTGCGTGATTTTGTCCTTGCGTGAGCGTTGTGTACTCGAAATACAACTTCCCCCTTCCTCACGTGTTTGGACTTCGGCGTTTGCAAAGCAATCCGCCTCGTTCGC
>OMFM01000327.1_pt1 | contig 22511 bp, 16 predicted proteins | sample 1645661 | NCBI WGS metagenome assembly OMFM01 (sample SAMEA103958128, study PRJEB25191) | human gut metagenome | reverse complement strand
TTGATGTCCGAATCTTTGCGTAACGACGGACGTATCTGGGTTCCGAAGAAACTGGAAGATGCCAAGAAGTTGCAGGAAGGTACGCTGCAAGGAAAAGATATTCCCGAAGAAGACCGCGACTACTACCTGGAGCGCCGTTATCCGGCATTCGGTAACCTCGTGCCGCGCGACGTGGCGTCGCGTGCCGCCAAAGAGCGTTGTGACGCGGGCTTCGGCGTGAACGAAACGGGGTTGGCCGTGTTCCTCGATTTCAAGACCGCGATCGAGCGTCTGGGCAAGGATGTCATCAAACAACGTTACGGTAACCTGTTCGACATGTACGAGGAGATCACCGACGTAAATCCCTACGAACAGCCGATGCAGATCTTCCCTGCCGTACACTATACGATGGGCGGTATCTGGGTCGATTACAACCTGATGACTACGATCCCGGGTCTCTACGCCATCGGTGAGGCCAACTTCTCGGATCACGGTGCCAACCGCCTGGGTGCTTCGGCGCTGATGCAGGGTCTGGCGGACGGTTATTTCGTGCTGCCTTATACGATCGGCGACTACCTGTCGCACAAGATTCAGGCTCCGAAGGTGAAGACCGATACCAAGGCCTTCGACGAGGCAGAGAAGGGTGTGAAGGATAAGATTTCGAAGTTGCTTTCCATCAACGGCAAGCAGTCGGTGGACGATATTCACAAGAAGCTGGGACACATCATGTGGGAGAACGTCGGCATGGCGCGTTCGAAGGAGTCGCTCGAGAAGGCGATCGTCGAGATCCAGGCGCTGCGCAAGGAGTTCTGGAAGGATGTGAAGGTCGTAGGCAAGGCGAACGAGTTCAACGTCGAGTTGGAGAAGGCGCTGCGTCTGGCCGATTTCCTGGAGCTGGGCGAGCTGATGGCACGCGACGCGCTGAACCGCGAGGAGTCGTGCGGCGGACATTTCCGCGTCGAGCATCAGACCGAAGAGGGCGAGGCCAAACGCGACGACGAGCACTTCGTATATGCCGCCGTGTGGGAGTACAAGGGCGAGAACGAAGCGCCGGAGCTCACGAAGGAGCCGCTGAACTTCGAGTTCGTACACCCCGCACAGCGTAACTACAAGGACTAATTCTTCTGTCGTCTAACTTTAATACACAATTTGAAACTATGAATTTCACGTTAAAGATATGGCGCCAGAAAGACGCCAAGGCAAAAGGGGCATTTGAAACCTACAAAGTCGAGAACATCTCCGCCGACACCTCGTTTCTCGAGATGCTGGATATTCTGAACAACAACCTGATCCACGAGGGCAAGGAGCCCGTGGCGTTCGACCACGACTGCCGCGAGGGTATCTGCGGTATGTGCTCTCTCTATATTAATGGTACACCTCACGGTAAGACAGAGCGTGGTGCTACAACCTGTCAGCTCTACATGCGTCGTTTCAACGATGGCGACGTGATCACCGTTGAGCCTTGGCGTTCTGCTGGTTTCCCTATCATCAAGGACTGTATGGTAGACCGTTCAGCATTCGACAAGATCATCCAGGCAGGTGGTTACACCAGCATCCGTACAGGTCAGGCTCAGGATGCCAATGCTATCCTGATTCCTAAGGAGAATGCAGACGAGGCAATGGATTGCGCTACATGTATCGGTTGCGGTGCTTGTGTTGCTGCATGTAAGAATGGTTCTGCTATGCTCTTCGTCAGCTCAAAGGTTAGCCAGTTGGCACTTCTCCCACAGGGTCGTGTAGAGGCTGCTACCCGTGCTAAGAAGATGATTGCACGCATGGATGAGCTCGGCTTCGGTAACTGTACAAACACTCGTGCTTGCGAGGCTGTTTGTCCTAAGAACGAGTCTATCGCCAACATCGCCCGCCTGAACCGTGAGTTCCTGAAGGCAAAGTTGGCTGACTAATCTTCTCTTATCGAGATTCTTTTTTCCTCTGACGGATGATTTCCATCAGAGGAAAATCAAATGAAATATTAGGCCTCACACTATATGCTCTTTGCGTAAAGTGCTGAGGTCTAATTGTTTATGAAGTTCGATATAGGACTTGCCACCGCATGGGGACAGCACAAATATAGCATTTGTTGAGGAATCGCTATTTTGTGTCGATTTGTTAGTAGAACTAATCTAGTTAGACAGCCTACTTAAATAAGGCAATTATAAACCATGTTTGTTGGAAGAAAAGTTCCAATTCTTTCCAATTTTGCAAACATTGGAAAGAATTGGACGTTAAAGTGAAGAAATCATTTGGTCGAACAACTCTCCCTTTATATATCCTTTCTTTACTTTATTGAAAGAAATTTCAGTTAAGAATCCTTTGTTTACCAAGCCTTTGATGTCAGTCTTTGCAGTTGTGGGACTTATCAGAAATCTTGCTTGCATATCACTTACGGTAATTACGGTCGAAGGGTCATCTGCAAAGATTTTGATAATTTGGGCTTGTCGGGTATTGATGTCTCCTAACTTTAGGAAAGTATTTGCAGCTTTCTTCTCATTCTGCTTGCGTTTGATGTATTCCTGCAATTGTTTGAAAGATAATTCCAAAACTCTCATGTTGTAAGCTACGAAGTAACCAATGTCCATATTGTCAGCCTCTGCATATAAGTATGCTTTCTCATATGCTTTCTTGGATTTTGCAATGACTCTTGAGATGGATAGGTATTCTGTGAGCCAATACCCCTGTTTCAGCATGTACCAATAGAATAAAGCTCTAGCAGTGCGTCCATTCCCGTCTGAAAAGGGATGAACGTATGCAACCATAAAATGGATGATGATACCCCTAATAATAGGATGGATGAACTGGGGAGCATGTTCCTCATTGAAAAAATGGCACAAGTCGTTGACAAATGTGGGGATTTCCTCATAGCTTGGAGGAGTGTGTACGGTCTCATGTGTAATGCCATTTTCCACGACGACATCATTGCTTGTTCTAAATTGTCCAGCTTCTTTTGCATTGGGTAATGTGTTGTCTGTCATTAGCTGGTGTATCTGCAAAAGTAGCTCGGGTGACAAAGGAGTGTCCTTATGTTGCACGATAAATTGGATGGTCTGATAATTGTTCGAAATCATCTGCTGTGACTTATCCTTAGGTGTCATTTTCTTTTTAAGCATCTCCTTGGCTACCTTTCTTGTGGTTGCAGCTCCTTCCATTTGGCTGGAGTATATGGCTTCTTCCATGAGCGAGCCTACAAGATATTGTTCTTTGTTTTTTTCTTCGATGATAGAGCTAGCTCCCCATGTCCCGCCCCAATTCATGTCAAACTCATGGCACATACGCTGCATTGTGTTGGTTAAAGTTAAAGTGATGCCATATTTCTTCCAAACTTGTATCGTACTTTTTAGGCGAGTTGCTTTTACGTATGTCCAAAGTTGAAGTGCAGAACAGCCCTTAGGGCACTTCTTGTATTTAGTAGTGTCCCAATACTCGAAAGTTTCATCGATATGCTCAACCAGAGCTGCGATAGGTTCGTCTGGTGTAAGCATCATAGCTTTCATCAGTTCTTCTTGACTTATTTTAGGAGGTCTTTCTATTGCCATATAATTAGATATTTATGTCCGCAAAATTAATCAATTCTTTCCAATTTTGCAAACATTGGAAAGAATTGGAGGGTTTTATAGGATAAATTAACAGTCGTTTTTTTATACGTCATGAAAAAAATCCACGGAAAACATGTAAGTAATCTTTATTTTCATTATCTTTGCAACCGAAGCCTCTTTTTTGAGGGAATAATTTTGTGGTAAAAGTATAGACATGCCTATAAACAAGAATGCTTTTGTAAGATATAAGGTGTTGGACAAATGTTTCAGTGATAAATACCATAAGTATTTCATTGAAAATCTTATGGAGAAAGTCAATGAGCAACTAACAGATGCAGGCAATAAGCCTGTGTCAAAGAAGCAGATATACGATGATATCAAATTCATGAAAAGTTCCGAAGGCTGGGAGGCACCGATAGAATCATATCAAGACGGTAAACGTAAGTATCTACGTTATAAATATGATTTTTCCATTACTGAAACTCCTATCACAGAAACCGAAATAGAGCAGCTTGAGACGCTTATCACTTCACTTTCACGTCTGCAAGGCTTGCCTATGTATGACTGGGTAGAAGGGTTGCTAACCAATCTTCGTTATCGCTTTGGATTGAGAGGTACAGAGGCAAACTTCATTGGCTTTGAACAGAATCGAGATATGGCAGGACTTCGACACCTTTCAAACCTAACGAATTGTATCATCAAACATCAGCCAGTCGTTATAGACTACCATCCTTTTGGTAAGGAAGTCATCCAATGGACAATCCATCCATATTACTTGAAACAATATAATAATCGGTGGTATCTTTTGGGGTATAATCCAGAATTTGATGATTTATCTATTATCCCATTAGACAGAATCGAGAATGTTACATATTCAGAGGTTACTTTCAAACGGAATTTAGACTTTAATTTTGATGCTTACTTTCGTGACATCCTCGGTATATCCATAGAGAAGGATAAAGAAGTAGAACATATACGATTGAAATTCTCTCCACAACGCTTGCCGTATGTGATTTCCAAACCAATTCACCACACTCAGAAAGTCGTGGACGCAGCAGAGGGAATTATCTCTCTAGACCTCATTCCTAATAAGGAGTTGGTTTCTGAGTTAATTTGGTTCCGTGACGATGTGGAAATACTCTCTCCAGAGTCACTTCGAGAAGAAATTAAGGAGATAATCGCAAAAATGTATCAAAAATATTTTGGTGTGAAGAAAGACTGCACAACATCCCTGTAATTTTGCAGTCGTAAAACAAAACGCAAAAGAATATGCAGACAGCAAACAACAACTTCACTGTAGAGGCACTTGTTGCCAAGTATCGTAACTTCGTAAAGGAGAATTGCCCAAAGGAGTTAGCATGGGATCCTGAAATAGGAGAATTTCCTGCTCCTATGGATCCAATAGATACTTATCCTGAAGCGCACTTGCTTGTTACTCTTTATAAAAGAGTCGCTGGCGAAAATGCAGACCAGAACATTTTGGAGGCATTATCTAAATATACGACCGCTTTTTATGCAAATGCGCTCAATGAGGAGGAATTGGATTATTTGGCTAATCACTTCTCCAAAGTTTCAACCTTTGTCTTCGACAACTTTGCTGATGATTACACCACTTGTTGGATTGGTAGGCCTTCTCAAAAGGTTTATGAAATCATTGGAACACTTAAGAAAGTAGAAGCTGTAAAGACTATATTCATTGGCGGAGCAGGTTTATGTGATATCGCTATGCTATTTCCTAACTGCACAATTAAAGGATATAGTGGATACAGCTATGTAGAGGAACTTACTGGTGAAAAAGAGATGTGGGCATTAGGTCAAATCAGACTATTTGCCGCTGGCATCAAATCAGAAATACTCCCTTATTCTAAGGATACTGAAAATTCCCAATATATGTCTGATGTCGATATCGCAATCGTTGGAGCATCTGATATCATTTCCACGAATAGTTTTGGAGAAAAACAATTTCAATACATGCAATCATGCAGTGAGTTGTTATTATTCATGGATAAAAAGAAAGCTGTTGGCGACTCTATTGATAGCTTAGAAAAAATACTTGTAGAGAAGAAATATATCAAGACTATTGTTTCTTTTGAAAAATCTAATATTATCCTTAATACTGGAACGACCCAAAAGCGTATTTGCATTCGTGCGAATAAAACCACTAAAGATGTTGTTTGCGTCAAGAATGATGTGACAGGAGAACAAATGCAATTGCCTGCTAATAGGCTTGATTCAACAATACTTTGGCCAAGCTATTATTTGACGGCAAAGCCAAAGGAAGGAATAGCTCTTACTGAAATAGTGTCATTCTTAGACTTATTAAACGATGAAAAAGATGGTGCAGAATGGATTCTTTCTGATAAAGAAAGGAATATTTCTGTTGTTACAAACCTTTCAGCAGAGTACAAAAATGCAAACCTCTGTAAAGAACAACTAAAATTGGTAAGCGATTCTATATTTGAAGATCACTTAGGGTTGCTTAGCAAGATTACACAGTCTTGTGTTCTTTGCTATAGCAATAAAAATAAGTTAGGTGCAGGCTACATCAAAGAATTACCAGCTAATGGTATTGTTGCATACCGCGAACTGGTATGTCTTATTCCTAAGGAAGGCATTGACGTGCGATATATGGTAGCATTGTTGCTTACCCCAGAGGTTAGAAACCAAATCATGTCCATCTGCGAGGGAGAAGTTGACGCACAAGTCTTTCCGTTGATTATGGACAAGATTATTGTTCCAAATCATTCTGATTTGGAACGAGCTACATTCTTGTCGGAAGCCAACTACAATGCTTTTGAGTCATCACGTAAGGAGTTGGAGCAAGAGCATAAGAGCTACATCAAGGCTGCTCGTATGCGCAAACACGCTTTGACACAGTCTGCTTCGGCCATAGAAGCTACTTTCTACGCTTTGAATGCTTACAGAGAAAGACAAAATGGAACGATTTCAGACAATGAGCGTATTTCACGCATCAAACAAACAACCGTCAAGGATGCTTTTGAATATCTTTCTATGGCAACTAAGGATTTGTTGGTAAAGTTGGACCATATTGCAGATGTGGAATACACTTTTACCAAGCCTGAATGGATTAATCCTGAAGAGTTCGTCGAAAGCTATATCCAAAAGCATGAAAATGGTTGGGTAAACTTTAAGCCAGTTGTCACATGGGAAAAAGGACATAACTTGGCAGACAAAGATGTGAAAATAAAGGATTCAGAAAATCCATTAAAGGAAATTATTGTATTGAAAAAGGGAGAACCTTTACATGTAATGCAGTTCCCTAAAGATGCCCTCAAACAGATTCTTGACAACATCGTTTCAAACGCCATGTCACATGGATTTAAAGACGAATCCAGAAATGATTACCAACTACGTTTCTCTTGGGAAACCGATGGATCTGATTTAAAAATATGCGTTGAGAACAATGGAGCTCCAATTCCTTCTGACCGTAGCACCTCATCGCTGTTGGAATATGGAGTTTCCACCTCTCTTGATTCTAATGGGCATCATGGTATCGGGTGTAACGAAATTGATGGCATCATGCGTAAATATGATGGAAAGGTAGAAATAGTATCTTCTCCAGAAGACGAGTTTAAAGTAAAGTATATACTTACTTTTAATCGTACAAATACTCTTAAAACTCTTTAGATATGAAAGATTACGATTTAGAATTAAAGCAAGTTCTTTGGGTTGAAGACGACCCTGTGGTCATAGAGCAGTACCCATTAAAGGCAGAGAACTTCGATTTACAATTGGTGGCTTATCCTTGTTGGGATGAGGCAAAAGTTGCATTAGAAAATGACTTTGATCGTTGGTCAGCTATTATTCTTGATGCAAAATGCAAATACCATCGTGACAGCGAGGACAATGCCGTAAGATTTCTTGGCAGAGCGTTGAATGACATCGCCCTCATTTGTGAAAAGAGAGGGCGTGTTATTCCATGGTATGTCTTGACTGGCGGTGATGCAGAAGAGATATCTGACTCCATTAACGATGATCGTATGAAATGGGATGCTGATTGGACGAATAGTACTCACAAAGAATACTATTCTAAGAATGTTGATAACGAAATGTTGTATCGACGTATCAAAATTCATGCAAGAAAATCCCCTCGAATCCAAATACAACAAATGTATAAAGAGGTATTTGATGCAATTGAAGAATGTGATATTGATGATATCGGTTATAATGCCCTTGAAGATTTGCTTGTCCCAATTCATTTTCCTGACACTATAGAATCAAAGGATTATAATGACAAGTTCGAGAAAGCTCGTGAAGTACTTGAATATATTTTCCGTTCTATGTCCGCTCATGGCTTATTACCAGATTGGGGTAAACAAGTTAATTTTGCTTGGTCTAGTTGCATCCTTAGTGGAATGAAAGCAACAAATTCTAAAGACATTGTCGTATATGAAAGTAAAAAGCGCATTCTCCCAGTAGCAATGACAAAGACTATAAAAGCGATAGTCAATATCGTACCTCCTTTCTGTCATTCAGAGAATGGAACAGAATCAGATATTAGCAAGAAAGAATATATGGAACGAGTGCAATCATCTACCTTCTTGCTAAAAAGTTTTACTCTTCAGCTATGCGATTTAATTCTATTCTATCGTAGCTACATTCGTGAGCATCCTGATAAAGAAAGAAATCGTTCGGAATGGTATAAGATATAAATGCTAATTACTATAAATTTAGGGCGATATGACAGATTTCATCATATTGCCCTAAATTATTTTTGTTGTGAAGAAAGACCACACAGCAACGTCGTAATTTTGCTTCGAGAAACAAAAGGACGACGATATGAGAAAGAACAATTCAAACCTCGACTTGCAGAATGCTGAACAGCAGAAAGCATTTGAACTTGTAGCAAACACCAACACCAGTCTTTTCATCACAGGAAAAGCGGGCACCGGAAAAACTACATTCATCAAGCGTATCTTGGAAGAAATAGACAAGACATTCTTAGTCTTGGCTCCAACAGGTATTGCTGCAATTGCTGTCGGTGGACAAACTATGCATTCTTTCTTTGGCTTTCCTATGCAAGCTATAGGTCCACATACCAAGATGGTGCTCTCTTATGAGAATAAATGCATTCTTGAAGAAATAGATACGATCATCGTAGATGAGGTTTCCATGGTGAGGAGCGACATGGTGGATGGTATGGATAGATGTCTGCGTTTGGTGTTTAAGACCAATATGCCTTTCGGTGGCAAGCAAGTTGTATTTGTTGGTGATTTATTCCAGTTGCCTCCGATTTTGAAGAAAAATAGTGCAGATGCAGAAATGCTTTATGACCTTTATGGAGCAGGAATTCCTTTCTTCTATAAAGCATTTGTTTTGAAGAGAATGAATCTGCCTAAGATTGAGTTTCAAAAGGTTTATCGTCAAAAAGACGAGAAGTTTCTTGGCATTTTGAACAAGTTGCGTATTGGTGAGGTGAAAGCAGAAGACTTGGAACTACTGAACCAACATGTCGGCAAGGAATATGATAGTCAAGACTTCTCCATAACCTTGACTGCTTTCAATAAAATGGCAGAAAAGATAAATGAACAAAAACTGGAATCCATTCAGGCAGAGGTGTTCTCCTATCAGGCTAAAATTCAAGATGAATTTAAGAAGCAAGATGCACCTGTACCGGAGATCCTTAGATTGAAAGTGGGTGCGCAAGTTATATTCTGTCGCAACAATGTAGGGTGTGGCTATATGAATGGAACCATCGGTAAGGTTTCAGAACTCAATGATGACAAGATTCTGGTCACATTAGAGAGTGGTCGAGTTATAGACGTTAATAAGGTTAGCTGGGATAACGTCAAAAGCAAATATAATCGTACTACTCATCAGATGGAAACCAAAGTCGTAGGAACGTTTACCCAATTTCCTCTTAAATTAGCTTGGGCTATTACGATCCATCGGTCGCAAGGAATGACCTTCGACAAAATGCACTTTGATTTATCCCATGGAACCTTTCTTCCTGGGCAGGCATACGTAGCCATCAGCCGTTTGCGTTCCTTGGATGGTTTGACTCTCAGCAACCCGATTTGTCCATATCATGTTACTCAAAATCAAGAAGTGAGAGCTTTTGCCAATTCTTTTAATGATGTTGACATGATAGATGATGAAATAGAAGCAGGAAAAGCCATTTTTCAATATCTCAATGCGAAAGATTATGATATGGCTTCTAAAACTTGCTTGCGGTTGGTATTGAGTAAGATTCGCAAGAATGATTATCGTAACGCTGCACTTATGGCAAAAAGGATGTTTGATATTATGTTGGATGACAAATGCCTTTTGGGGAGGACTAAAAAGATCGAGCTCTTGAAAGATTGCAGTATGACAGCTAACTTTCTCAATGCAGTTATCTGTCTTTATGGCAAACGTTACGAAGAAGCAATAGGCTATGCGGATATGGTTCTTGGAAGGAAACTGTGTCTTGAAGCTATGTTTGTCAAGGGACGTGCTCTTTATGAACTCAAGAGATTTGATGAGGCATACGATACAACATTCCAAATCGTTAGTATATCTCAAGAAAGTGAAGAAAAGAAAGCTATCGACAAGAAGTTGCTTCTTTTTGAGGCAAAAGTCAATGAGCATGTTGGCAACAAGGTGGCTCCATTTTGTAAAGAGCTCCTTTCGCTTTGTCCTGAGTATCCGTATGCTTACATAATGATGAGAAAAGAAATTCATGCTTTGGACATTGAGCTTGATTTTGAAAAAAATGAAAAGCATACTGAATTGCTCGAAGCATTTAATGACAAGCGGATTTCTCATAACGAGTTCTTGAAGATATTCTCTAAATGTAAGGATGAGAGTTGCTTCCGAAAGCTTCGCCGTGCTCTTGTAAAATTAGAGCAATGACTTGAAGATAGCCATTCGTGTTTGGAAGTCGCATTATGCGACTTTGAACGAAGGAAAATTCTTCCCCTTCTGTATCATTGCTCCTGAGAGGGCACAAATGTGCCCATTGTAGGGCACTTTCGTGCCATAAGTAGGCATTTTTATAGCACCAGTATTTATAAAAATAGCATCAGTATTTATAAAAATGGATTACGCAAAAACCCTTCACCCTTCATCTATTCGCGCGGAATGCCGATAAACACAGGGGTTCCAAGGCTGATAGGCTTATTTTACCCCTTCATTACCCTTCATCACCCTTCATCTATTTGCCATTTTCAGATTTCGACAGATAGGCAGAGGTTGCCTATGCTTCTATTTAAGGCCATTATTTGTCTTCTATTATGACCAGTCCGAGGCATCTATTATGACCGGTTCGGGGCGTCTATTATGACTATATGAAGGGAGATGAAGGGTGATTTAGCCCCCTTCAATGCTTGAAACTCCGATAAACCCTGGGGATTCCAAACGATAGATGAAGGGTGAAGGGTTTTGTGCTAATTCTATTTCAAAAAACAATATGTCGATAATGGGAGTCTTATCGCCTTGCGCCTCCAAAATCAACTTGATGGGTTAAGGTTGCAATTAGCGACCTTAAAACTTATAATGTTATACCCTTTTCGAAAGAAAAATGGAAAAGTAATAAATTCCTTCCGGAATATTTGGATGCAATTAATATTTTTCTTACTTTTGCGGCATGGAAGAAGAAAATATACAGCAGGGCTTATGTTGAAGTTTAATGAAGAAAAACTGGCTAAGTTGCGAACATTTGATGATGTTTTGCAGGAAAAATATGGCGAGCCTGGCAGCGAGGCTCGTAAAGATTTTGATGCCAGGGCCAAGGCTTGGTCTTATGCAGAGTTGTTAAAAGACGAGCGTAAGAAACAGAAGATGACGCAGAAGGCTCTTGCCGAGAAAATCGGCAAGAAGAGAGAGTATGTCTCTGCTCTGGAAAAGGGCCAAACGGATATGCAACTCTCTACTTTCTTGAGAATAGCAAATGCTTTAGGGCTGCAATTCTCGCTGGTAGTCGGATAAATGCATCGTCATAGACAAGATAAAGGGAGATGGCAACGATGAACCAAGCGACTTTAGATTTTATTCGCCAGCATCAGGACGACGACGTCCGCAAGCTGGCTTTCCTCGGAAGCAAGAATCCTGAGGTCAATATGCCTTTTGCTCTCGACCAGATACGTGGTCGACAGATGGCTCGTATCAAGTTGCCTCGCTGGGCCAGCATCGACGGCATCATTTATCCGCCTCACATCTCGATGGAGCAATGTTCGTCAGAGCAGACTGCGCTCTATAAAGCCGAATTGGCTGCACGATTGTTGGGAAATTCTTCTCTTTCCTCTCTTCGAGGAGAAATCGTGCCCCAAGGCGATAATTCCAAAATTTGCGAATTTGCGACCAAGAGCACAGTTGATTCAGAATTCGCTCAAAATGAAGGTACTTGTGAAAAGCAACAGATATTAACCGAAACGGGTGATTGTGTTAACAAAACCAAAAGTGATGCTTGCTCAGGCGATTCTGTTGCAGAAATTGAGTTTGTTGACCTTACTGGAGGTTTTGGAGTCGACTTCTCTTATATGGCAGCCCGATTGGGCGCTAAGTCGATGTATGTTGAACGGCAAAAGCATCTTTGTGAAGCGGCGAAGGAGAATTTTGAACGATTGGGATTAAAGCATGTCGTCGTGAAGAATGGAGATGGAGTAGAGGTGCTTCATGCTATTCCGAATCATTCTGGTCTTCGGGTGATCTATATAGATCCAGCCCGTCGTGATGATGCCGGCAACAAGGTGGTAAGTCTTCAAGACTGCACCCCCGATGTAACCAGGCTTCAAGAGGAAATGCTCCAGAAAGCCGATTTTGTAGTCATCAAACTGTCTCCGATGCTCGACTGGCATCGTGCTGTAAGCGAATTAAGGTGTGTGAGAGAGGTTCATGTTGTTTCTGTGAACAATGAGTGCAAGGAGCTCTTGTTGGTGCTCTCAGCGCGAAATATGGACGAAAACAGTCGCCTTTGCATTTGTTGTGTCAACGATACTCAGTCGTTTGTCTGCGATGATGCCGAAATGGCTTCTTCTGTAACCCGCATAACAGCAGCCGACTTAGATTCGGCTCAATATCTCTATGAGCCGAATGCCTCGCTGATGAAAGCAGGCTGTTTCGGAGTTCTTTCCGAGCGTTATTCTGTCTCGATGCTCTCCAAGAACAGTCACCTTTTCGTGAGCCGGTTTTCTGTAGCCGATTTTCCAGGCCGTTCTTTCCGTATCCGTGCCGTTTCTTCCTTCAACAAGAAAGAACTCAAGCGTCATTTGCAAGGCATTGTGAAGGCCAATATTGCCATCCGCAACTTTCCTCTCTCTGTAGCAGAATTGCGCAAGCGACTGAAGTTGAAGGATGGAGGCGAAACCTATATCTTCGCCACTACCTTGTCTGACGACAGTCATGTGCTGCTGATAACGGATAAAATTTTAGAAAACGCATGAAAAGTTAGGAAATTCTTTCTGAATGTTTGGAATTTATCCTTAATTTTCTTAATTTTGCAGAATACATGAAGCCGATACAAATAACAAACTGAACCCAGCGAAAGTTGAGTAACAAAAAAATAAGCTACCATTTATGAACAAATTAAAAACAATCTTTTTATTGCTCGCGTTTATCTTGGCGATGAACATGAGTGGTGTACAAAACATCAAAGCGGAGAACTATCCTTATAAGAGCGACTATCTTTGGCTCACTGTGCCCGACCATGCCGACTGGCTCTATCAGACCGGCGAGAATGCCAAGGTGGAGGTGAGTTTCTGCAAGTATGGCATTCCCCGTGATGGTGAACTGAACTATTCCATAGGCAACGACATGCTCCAGCCCGACAAGCATGGAAGCGTGAAGCTGAAGAACGGACGTGCCGTCATCAATATGGGAACGAAGAAGACTCCAGGATTCCGCGACATGAAACTCTCTGTCAGTCTCGACGGAAAGACCTATGAGCATCATATCAAGGTGGGATTATCGGTCGACAAGATAAAACCCTATACGCAGGAGCCCCAGGATTTCAGAAGCTTCTGGCAGAAGAACGTGGAGGAACTGAAACAGGTGCCTATGTCTTATACCAAGGAGTTGTACAAGGACTATTGTACCGACAAGATAGACTGTTATCTCGTCAAGCTCCAGATCGACAAAATGGGCCATTCCATGTATGGCTTCCTGTTCTATCCCAAGAATGCCCAGCCTGGCAAGCATCCCGTAGTGCTCTGTCCTCCAGGAGCAGGCATCAAGACCATCAAGGATCCTATGCGCAACAAGTATTATGCCGAGAATGGCTTTGTTCGATTTGAGGTGGAGATTCACGGCCTCGACCCACGCATTTCGTCAGAGACTTTTGGCGAGATCAGTCGTGCTTTCAACGACCGTAATGGCGGTTATTTGGCCAATGGGTTGGAGAACAAGGACATTTATTATATGAAGCATGTCTATGTAGGCTTGGTTCGTTGTATCGATTTCCTGACTTCGCTTCCCGAGTGGGATGGCAAGAATGTTGCTGTGCAGGGCGGCAGTCAGGGCGGAGCCTTGGCCATTATCGCAGCAGGACTCGACAGTCGTGTCACCCAATGTGTAGCCAATCATCCTGCTCTTAGCGACATGGCGGGTTATGCGGCTAAGGGCGGAACGGGCGGTTATCCACACTTTTGCCGTCAGCCTCAGATATTGAGCAATAAGGACTGTCTCAACACCCTGGCTTACTTCGATGTAGTCAATTTTGCCCGTTACGTCAAGGCTCCTACTTATCTTACATGGGGCTACAACGATGTGACCTGTCCTCCAACAACCAGCTATGCTGTCTGGAACACGCTGAAATGTACTAAGGAGAGTCTGCTTACCCCGATCAACGAGCATTGGACGACAGCAGAAACCAACCGCGGACAGATGGAGTGGATAAAAGCACATCTTTTGAAATAAGCAGCTAAGCAAAATTGGCTGAAAATGACGGAACAGTCCTATTTGCGAAAACTCAGTAATCTGACAGGCGGAATCAGTAGATAAAACCAATATTGAGGCAAAATAAACCACCAATATACTTGTCAACCTCATAAAAAACTGCAAAAAAAATAGCAATATTTGGCTGTTTGACCAAATATTGCTATTTTTGCATGCTTTAAAGTAACAAACTAGTTTGAGATAATGTCATTAATAGAGATTCGAAAGGTCGAAAACAAGAAGGACTTGAAGACGTTCATCGACTTCCATTACGACCTATACGAGGGCAACGAGTATGATGTGCCCAACCTGTTCAGCGACGAAATGAATACCCTCAGCAAGGACCGCAATGCCGCTTTTGAGTTTTGCGAGTCCGAATATTTTCTTGCCTATAAGGACGGAAAGTTGGCGGGTCGTGTCGCTGCTATCATTAACCACAAGGCCAACGAGCGCTGGAACTGCAAGTCGGTGCGCTTTGGCTGGATCGACTTCATCGACGACCGTGAAGTGTCCAAGGCTCTTCTGCAGGCTGTAGAAGACTATGGCAAGTCTAAGGGAATGGACAATGTGGTAGGTCCGCTTGGCTTTACTGATATGGATCCTGAAGGCATGCTTACCTGGGGATTCGACCAGTTGGGCACCATGCCCACCATCTACAACTATTCCTATTACCCCGAGCATATAGAGGCTCTCGATGGCTACGAGATCGACAACAAGTACGTAGAGTACAAGCTCATCGTGCCTGATACCGTGCCCGAGAAATACGCCAAGATTGCTGCCATGATAGAGAAAAGATACAATCTGCATGTGCGCAAGCTTACCAAGAAAGATGTTTTCCAGGGCGGTTATGGTCAGAAGATTTTCGAACTGATCAATGCCACTTATAAAGACCTCTATGGCTACTCCGAGCTCTCGCAGAAGCAGATAGACCAGTTGATTCTTTCTTATCTGAGTTTCCTCGACTTCAATCTCATTACCTGCATCGAGGACTGGAGCGAGGCCGAGCACAAGATGGTGGGTATCGGCATCACCATACCTTCATTGGCAAAGGCTCTGCAGAAGTGTCGTCGCGGCCGTCTGTTCCCCTTTGGCTGGTGGCACGTGCTGCGCGCCATCAAGATGCACAAGACCAAGATTGTCGACCTGCTGCTCGTAGGCATCCTTCCCGAGTATCGTGCCAAGGGAGCCAATGCGCTTCTCTTTGCCGACCTCATTCCCCGTTACCAGGCTTATGGCATCGAGTGGGGTGAGACCCAGGTGGAGATGGAAGCCAATGCCGGTGTGCAAGGTCAGTGGGGAGTTTTGAACCCCATCTTGCACAAGCGTCGCAATTGTTACAAGAAGATTATCAAGTAAAGGAAAATTCAACCAAGCTTTCTTTTTCCCAGGAAGCTTACATACTTTGCAGATTCTCAGAGCCAGTGAATCTTGAGAGTACAACAACATAACAATCTTGAAAAAAATATAGGAGGAAAATATGGCAGAGGAAAACAACAATACAGTACAATATACTGATGACAACATCCGGCACTTGAGTGATATGGAGCATGTACGTACCCGTCCTGGTATGTACATCGGACGTTTGGGCGATGGCAATCTGCCCGAAGACGGCATCTATGTGCTCTTGAAAGAGGTGGTGGACAACTCCATCGACGAGTTCAAGATGGGCGCCGGAGCGCGACTCGAAATCGACATCGAGGACAATCTTCGTGTCAGCGTGCGCGATTATGGCCGAGGCATTCCGCAGGGCAAGCTTGTCGAGGCTGTCAGCGTGCTCAATACTGGTGGCAAGTACGACAGCAAGGCCTTCAAGAAGAGTGTGGGCCTGAATGGTGTGGGTGTGAAGGCGGTCAATGCCCTCAGCTCTCATTTCGAGGTGAAGTCTTTCCGCGAGGGAAAGGTGCGCCATCTTGTCTTCGAACGGGGCATTCTGAAGAGCGACAAGACCTCAAAGACCGAGGATGAGAACGGAACCTACATCTTTTTCGAGCCCGACAACACTCTCTTCAAGAACTACAGTTTCCACGATGACATCGTGGAGACGATGCTTCGCAACTACACCTATCTCAATACGGGCCTTACCATCATGCACAATGGTCGTCGCATCCTGAGCCGCCACGGTTTGCAGGATCTTCTTACCGACAACATGACCAATGACGGTCTCTATGACATCATCCACATGAAGGGCGAGGACATCGAGGTGGCTTTCACCCACACCAACCAGTATGGCGAGGAGTACTATTCCTTTGTCAACGGTCAGCACACCACGCAGGGCGGAACTCATCAGAGCGCCTTCAAGGAGCACATTGCCAAGACCATCAAGGAATTCTTCGGTAAGTACGAGTATGGCGACATTCGCAACGGCCTGGTGGCAGCTATAGCCATCAATGTCGAGGAACCCGTCTTCGAGAGTCAGACAAAGATCAAGCTCGGCAGTACCACGATGACTCCCAATGGCGGCGAGACCATTAACAAGTATGTGGGCGATTTTCTGAAGAAAGAGGTGGACAACTATCTGCACATCCATAAAGACGTGGCCGAGGTGCTGGAGAGCAAGATCAAGGAGAGTGAGCGCGAGCGAAAGGCGATGGCTGGCGTCACCAAGCTGGCGCGCGAGCGTGCCAAGAAGGCCAATCTGCACAACCGCAAGTTGCGCGACTGCCGCATCCATTTCAGCGACGCCAAGAACGAACGCAAGGAGGAAAGCTCCATCTTCATTACAGAGGGTGATTCTGCCAGCGGAAGCATCACCAAGAGCCGCGACGTGAACACTCAGGCTGTGTTCTCCCTGCGCGGTAAGCCGCTCAACAGCTTTGGTCTTACCAAGAAAGTGGTGTACGAGAACGAGGAGTTCAATCTTCTCCAGGCAGCCCTCGACATAGAGGACGGTCTCGACTCGCTGCGTTACAACAAGGTTGTCGTGGCTACCGATGCCGATGTCGACGGAATGCACATCCGTCTGCTTATCATCACCTTCTTCTTGCAGTTCTTCCCCGACCTCATCAAGAAAGGCCATGTCTACGTGCTGCAGACGCCTTTGTTCCGTGTGCGCAACAAGCGAACCAAGATAAAGAACAAGCAGGCCATAGCCGATGCCGACGCCAAGTTGGGGCCGAAGGAGAAGAAGAGCGACTTCATCACGCACTATTGCTATAGCGACGAGGAGCGCCAGCAGTCCATCCGTGACTTGGGACCTGATCCTGAAATCACCCGATTCAAGGGTCTCGGCGAGATTTCTCCCGAAGAGTTTGCCCATTTCATCGGTCCTGACATGCGACTGGAACAAGTCACTCTGCACAAAACCGACCAGGTGCAGAAACTCTTAGAGTACTACATGGGCAAGAACACCATGGAGCGCCAGAACTTCATTATCGACAACTTGGTGATCGAGGAAGATATTCCAGATGAAGACTCTGATCCGCTGGATTAGAATTGATAGTCACGGGTTAACAAAAAGGCACGGATTTGTCTTAACTCCTTTAACTTCTGAGCTTGCGAAACTCAAGTAAAATATGAATTTATGAAGAAATATCTATTGTTTGCACTGGTGGCATTCCTGGCAGTAACTTCTGCCAGTGCCCAGATGCGCATCAGAATGGGCAAGAACAGCCCGATAGAGAAGTTGGGCAGGGCAGAGATAGCCATTGCCAATCTCTATGTCGACAGCGTCGACGAGAACAAGCTTGTCGAGGACGCCATTCGTGGCATGTTGGAGAAGCTCGACCCGCATTCCTCTTACACCACAGCCAAGGAGACACAGGCGATGAATGAGTCGCTCAACGGCTCTTTTGATGGCATCGGTGTGCAGTTTAACATGGTCGACGACTCACTCCTCGTCATTCAGCCCGTTGTCAACGGGCCTTCCGAGAAAGTGGGCATCATAGCCGGCGACCGCATTGTGGCAGTCAACGACACAGCCATCGCAGGCGTCAAGATGAGCAAGGAAGAAATCATGAAGCGCCTTCGCGGACCCAAGGGAACCATAGTCAACCTCACTGTTGTGCGCCGTGGCATCAAGGACAAGCTTTCCTTCCGTGTCAAGCGCGACAAGATACCAGTCACCACGATGGATGCTGCCTATATGATTCGCCCCGGAATCGGATACATCCGTCTGGGCAGCTTCGGAATGACCAGCCACAAGGAGGTTTCTGTAGCTATGGACTCGCTCAAGAAGAAAGGCATGAAAGACCTTATCTTCGACCTTCAGGACAATGGTGGAGGCTATCTTCAGACGGCAGCCAAGATTGCCAACGAGTTCTTGGAGAAAGGCGACCTCATCGTCTACACCAATGGCCGTACAGCGCCTCGACAGGAGTTCCGTGCTGAGGCCAACGGACGCTGGCGCAAGGGCAAGCTCGTGGTTCTCACCAACGAGTTCTCGGCTTCGGCAGCCGAGATCGTGTCGGGTGCCATACAAGACCAGGACCGAGGCGTTGTCGTAGGCCGTCGCACTTTTGGCAAGGGATTGGTGCAGCGTCCTCTTACCTTTGAGGATGGAAGCGAGATACGTCTCACCATAGCTCATTACTATACGCCGAGCGGCCGATGCATCCAGAAGCCTTACAAGAAGGGCGAGCGCGAGGATTATGCCATGGATCTCGACAACCGCTACAAGCACGGCGAGTTCACCAACCAGGACAGCATCCATCTGTCCGACTCTCTGAAGTATTACACCCTGCGCAAGCATCGTGTGGTTTATGGCGGCGGAGGCATCATGCCCGATTATTTCGTGCCGCTCGATACGACCAAGTACACCAAGATGCACCGCTTGCTTACAGCCAAGAGCATCGTCATCAACCACAGCCTGAAGTTCATCGACGCCCATCGCCAAGAGCTGAAGAGCCAGTACAAGGATTTTGGTAAGTTCCTGGCAAGCTATGAGGTTCCTCAGAGCCTTGTAGAGGAAATCATTGCCGATGGCAAGAAAGAGAAAATAGAGCCCCGTGACGCCGCCGAATTGGCTCAGACGAAGAAATACCTGTCCATACAGCTCAAAGCCCTTGTAGCGCGAGATATTTGGGATATGAGCCAATATTTCCAGGTTTGGAACGAGACGAACGAGATTGTGATGCGTGCGGTGAAGCTGTTGAGCACGGGAAAATAAAGTGAGATGATTTATGAAAAATGTATTGTTTTTAATGTTGTGTGTATTGTTTTATTCTTGTAATGAAACAAAGCAAAAAGTAGTAAAAGATCCTGCTTTAAAGGCTGCGATAGTATTATCTACAAAATCTCCAGTGAAAGAGACTAAATTGTTCGCTGGATTTAGGTTCGGTATGAACAAAACGCAAGTTGATTCTGTAATTGAGTCTTTGGCGGATAAGAATATGTTGTGTCTGACTGAGTATATTGACGAAGATGCTGCGCCAATAGAACAATATGATATATTCAATAGTTCTTATGAACTCTATATTGATGATGTGCATAAAATGTATCTTTCGTTTTTTCCTCAATATTTAAATAATCATTTGAGTGAGATGTTTTATTCTATTAAATTGGCTAAAGAAGACAAAGATAAGTATAAAGAAAAACCTTATGTCATGTTAGCTCATTTCTTTGAAAAATCTGAACGTGGATGTAAATTTGTGAAAGAGGCAGATGAAATAGAAGACTCAAAAGATTCTATCTTTTTTTATTATAAAGATAATTTGATAGTGTCCTTTCAGCCATCTGTTTCAGGAGAGGGGGAAATGATATATAGTAATGGTCCAGAACAAGAAGAGTTGTATAAAAAACAAGATCAAAGTAAAGATTTTTAGATATGATAAAAAAGGTGGGGCAAGAACGTTTATGACGTTCATGTCCCACTTTTCTTGTTTTGCCTATTTAATTTTTCCCGTGCATTTTGTCCCATTTCAGGTAGATTCCTGCAAGAATTGTGCCCGAAATGCTGTGCCAGGCGCAACTAATGGCACAAGGAAGGACGGCAAGTGGCTGGGCGGCAAAGAAGTTTCCGGCCAGGACGGTGGCAAGACCGGCGTTCTGCATTCCCACCTCGATGCTGATGGTGCGCTTCTTGGCTGTGTTGAAGCCAGCCAGCTTACCGGCCAGCCAGCCGAGGCAATAGCCCAGGGTGTTGTGGCAGAAGACGACGGCAAAGGTCCAGAGGAAGAGCATCATGCCGCGTGCCACGAGGTCGTCGTGAACGGTAGAGATAACGCCGCCCACGATAAACGCCAGGCAGGTGACGCTGATGCCGGGCATCAGGCTCTGAATGGTGGGGAAACACTCCCTCTTGCCGTAAATGTAGTTGAGTGTGCAGCCGATGGCTACAGGGATGATGGTGACGAGCAGAATGCCCTGGAACATGCCGATGGCGTCGATATGGATGATTTCGCCGGCTGTAATCTTCATTAGCAGAGGCGTCATGACAGGAGCGAGGATGGTGGAGGCACAGGTCATTCCCACCGAGAAAGCCACGTCGCCATGACAGAGATAGCTCATGATGTTGCTCGACACACCGCCAGGACAACTGCCAACGAGCAGAATGCCGAGGGCAAGGGCAGGGTCGAGGTGCCATATGTGGACAAGGAGGTAGGCCACGCCCGGCATGATGATGAACTGGGCGCAGGCACCGATGAAGACATCAAGGGGGCGTTGCGCCAAAATCTTGAAATCGTTGGTGGTGAGAGTCAGTCCCATGGTGAGCATGATGATGCCGAGAATGACGGTCTGGGTGATTCCGCGTACCCAGTCGAAGGTATGTGGGAAGAAGAATGTGAATACAGCTACTCCTATCACGAAGATGGAGGTGTAATTGGCCAGCACACGGCTGAGCGCCTGAAATAAATGTAACATAACCTATATATTTTTAGAATGTTTGTCGCCCTCTTATATACGTTCTGTTCGGAATGTGGGTGCAAAAGTAGTGATTATATTTGTTGTAAGCAAAGGTTTTTGTCGATTTTTTCGTGAATTCCTTTTTATTTCTGATACAATTGTGTAACTTTGCACAAAATATAAGATATTACGGAATGAACGAAGATTTTGACATAAGAAATGAGTCGGTTTCGCCTGCTGAAAAGGAATTCGAGAAGGCGCTGCGACCCTTGAAGTTCTCTGACTTCAGCGGACAGACGGGCGTGGTGGACAACCTGCAGGTGTTTGTCGAGGCTGCCAAGTATCGCGGCGAACCGCTCGATCATACTCTGCTGCACGGTCCACCAGGACTGGGCAAGACGACGCTGAGCAACATCATCGCCAACGAGCTGGGCGTGGGATTGAAGATTACATCGGGCCCTGTGCTCGACAAGCCGGGCGATCTGGCAGGCATTCTTACCTCGCTGGAACCCAACGACGTGCTCTTCATCGACGAGATTCACCGTCTGTCGCCCGTAGTGGAAGAATATCTCTACTCGGCCATGGAGGACTATCGCATCGACATCATGATCGACAAGGGTCCGTCGGCCCGCAGCATTCAGATCGACCTCAATCCCTTTACCCTTGTAGGAGCCACTACCCGCAGCGGTTCGCTCACAGCGCCTCTGCGTGCCCGTTTCGGCATCAACCTGCACTTGGAGTACTACAATCCGCCAACGTTGCAAAAGATCGTGAAGCGCAGCGCCATGCTCCTGAAAGTGCCTATCGAGGAAGAGGCTGCGGCTGAGATTTCGCGCCGCTCACGCGGTACGCCCCGTATCGCCAACTCGCTGCTGCGCCGTGTGCGCGACTTCGCCCAGGTGAAAGGCAACGGCACCATTACCTACGACATTGCTGAGTTCTCGCTCCGTGCGCTCAACATCGACCAGTATGGTCTGGACGAGATCGACAACAAGATTCTCACCACCATCATCGACAAGTTTCATGGCGGACCGGTGGGTGTGGGAACGATTGCCACAGCCATCGGCGAGGATGCCGGAACCATCGAGGAGGTGTACGAGCCTTACCTCATCATGGAGGGATTCATCAAGCGAACCTCGCGCGGCCGCATGGCCACTAAGCTTGCCTACGACCATCTGGGACGCAATCCCTATGGTAGCAACATCATGCAGGGAGACTTGTTTGAGTGAAGAACGAAGAGAGAAGTATTCAATAGTTTGAAGCTTCAATCTTCGTTTCACACAATATAATTTACTCAACTTTCGCAAAAGGGGAAGTTAAAGAATTTAAAGAAGTTAGAGAAGTTAA
>OMFM01000308.1_pt1 | contig 23467 bp, 24 predicted proteins | sample 1645661 | NCBI WGS metagenome assembly OMFM01 (sample SAMEA103958128, study PRJEB25191) | human gut metagenome | reverse complement strand
CGCCGGGATAGCTCATGACGGTGCGCTCGATGTGCTCCACCAGCTCCGGCGAGGGGCTTTCGCCCAGAAGCGGGCTGAGGGTATCCATCATCAGCCCCCACCCCGACCAGAGGATGAACCCGGCCACCGCCACGCCCATGAGGCCATCCAGCACGTCCCAGCCCGTCAGGCGGGAGAGGACGGTGGACATGACCGAGGCCATCGCCTGATCCGCCGCCGTCAGCGCCGCGGTCATGCCAGCTCCGCCCGCGCCGATAATCACGATATCCGTGTTATAGGTGGCGTCGTCCGCCTTCGCCGCTTCGGTCGCCACATAGGTAGACCACTTTACCGTGTCCAGACCCGCCGCCGTGACGGCATCCAGCACAGCCATCTTGATTGCTTCGGACGTCATCGTCGCGCCGGAAACGCCGTCCACGTTCGCAGACTGCGCCGCCATGATGCGGCCCGGCATCGCCTCCACAGCAGCATCCGCAATGCCCGCCGTGTCGCCGTTCTTCGTCACTTGAATGTCCGTTACCACACCGTTTTCATCCACGGTCACGCTGACTTCGATGGCGCCCTTGCCGCCGATTTCGCTGTCACCCACGCCCGTGTACGTTCCCGCTTCCGCCATTGCGAAGCTGCACATCGTCAGCAGCATTGCAAGGCAGAGCAGCGCGGAAGTCAACTTAGAAAGCATCGTTTTCATGCGCGTACCTCCTTGTTTTGCCATTTCCTTGAATGGCACAATTATGATACCACATTCCGCACCGCAGTTCAAGGGTTCTTGTCAATTTTTTAACACGGAAATTGCAAGTTTTCGTGGCTTTCGCTGATTTTTGCGCTGGGACAAAAAGAGACTGCGGAGCAAGAGCGCACCGCAGTCTCTTTGCGTTATTCCGGGAAGTTGACGTATTCCGTTTGGATGAACAGATAATTGCCCTGATAGCAGACGATTGTCCAATCCCATTCCCGCTTCTGCGGAATTGCTTCAATCGTCCCTCGCCTCCCGCTTACCCCCACGGCACATACTCATATTCCATGTACGCGATTTCGCCCGCGTCGTTCAGCGCAATCCGCACCGTGATGAACCAGAAGTCGAACGCCGCGTCCTCCTGCGAAACATCATACGCAAAGACGATTTCGCCGCTTTCGGGCGCTGTGCCATCCAGATACGCGCTGATGTACCACGCCCGCAAGTCGGTCACGGGAATCATCCGCATGTCCGCATCCGTCATGCTGCTCAGCATCATAGCGGAAAAATCCGCCGCCAGCGGGAACGTCACCGTCTGTCCGTTATTGGCATACTCGCCCGTTTCGCAGTCGTCGTCTGTCACAACCCGCTCAAAGCGCCCAGTCACCGCCGTGACGCAGTGGTTCTCGTCCTCCTGCCACTTGGCGATTTCAAACAGGTCGTAGGTGTTCCCAGACGCATCGGTGCAGGTGTAGAACGTTGGCTGCGCGGACACCGGCAGAGGAATCTCCTGATAGACTGTCTCCGCGCTTCCCGCCATCCCCATCATCAGCATGATTGTCATCAGCGTCGTCAAAATCCGCTTCATGATAATTGCCTCCTTCGTCTGCGGCTTTCGCCTTGTTATTGCTATTGTATCATCTTCCATGGAAAAAAGGAAGCGGCGAATTGGAACAGTTTTCCTTGACTAATCAATATTTCAGGCATATAATAATCGCTCATGACATACAGGAAACTGGGGGATGAGCGGCATGTCGATTTGGGAGATTCTGCTCCTTGGTGTCGGATTGAGCATGGATGCGTTCGCGGTGTCCATCTGCAAGGGCTTGAGCGTGAAGAAAGTCAAATGGCAGCATCTGCTGTGCGTGGGCGCGTATTTCGGCATTTTTCAGGCGCTGATGCCGACGCTGGGGTACTTCCTCGGCACGACGTTCTCCAATCTGATTGACCAGTTCGACCATTGGGTGGCGTTCATCCTGCTGGCGATTATCGGCGTGAACATGGTGCGCGAGGCGCTGAGCAAGGACGAGGATGAAACCAATGACGATTTCGGCTTCAAGACGATGCTGCTGCTGGCGATTGCCACAAGCATCGACGCGCTGGCGGTCGGCGTGACCTTCGCGCTGGAAGGCACGGACATCGCCCTCGCAGCCTGCCTGATTGGTCTGACGACGTTCACGCTTTCGCCCATCGGTCTGCTGGTGGGCAACCGCTTCGGGCTGCGCTACAAGAGCAAGGCGGAGCTGGTCGGTGGTCTGGTGCTGATTGGCATCGGCTTGAAGATTCTGCTCGAAGGGCTGGGGCTGTTTGGGTAAAATGTTGCTGGGGAAGCACGTGAAATGCTTCCCCGGCTCTTTTCTTTATCCGATTGTTCCCTCTCCCGTCGCGTCATCCACCCACACGACCGTCTGGTATTTATGCTGCACATAAACCACCACCGACCAACGCGCCGTCTCCGGGTCATATTGGCAAGAGTAAGATGCTTCCTGTTCCCCTGTATTGAAGCCGCTCGCAGACAGTGTGCGCACTGCAATCGCCTGCACATCATCCGCGGAAAGGTTCGTCAGGTTCGCGGACTGCACAAAGCCGCGCATCGGCTGGGCATTCGCCGCGTTCCATTCCACATACGTCCATGTCCCCATCGTCGCTAAGCGGGTCACTTCCGTATTCGCAGGAATCGTCGAAATCGCCGCGGCGGAGAACAGCGGGTCATCCGTCAAGTTGCTTGAAACCTTCGTCCACACCTTCGCTTGACTAAACTGCACATCGCTGACATTCGCGTTCTTCGGCAGTGCGCTTTCCTGAATCCAGCCGATGCGCATGTGATCGCTGGTAATATCGTACTGAAGCATAATCCAGCCATTTTCCCTGCCGAACACCTGAATCCAGTCGTTTGTGGATACCGCCGCCTTGCCATTGCCGCCGCGGAAGTAGTTTTCGCCGGGTCCAGAATAGACGGCGTATTTCTTGTTTGACGTGAACTTGATGTTCTGCGGCTGCGACAGGCTGTATTCGCCCGCCGACTGCGGAATATCCGGCGGCAGTGACAGCTGCGCCCGCGCCTTTTCCGGCGTCATCGGGATGTTGTCCAGCGAAAACTCCGCGAACGATGTCGGCGGCGTTACGCCCTCCACCGTGGTTCGGGTCGATTTGCTTCCGCCGTCGGTGTATACAATCTTCAAGTACTCGATTTTGTTCTCATAGGGATAAATCCCCATCGAAACGCCGTCTTTTTCCCAGCCGATTTCCGTCACATACCAGTCATTGTTTTTCTTCGTCACGGTAATGTCGAAAACGGGATTGTAGCTGCTCTTATCGTTGTAATAAAGGTAATAGATGCCGTATGCTTCGGTGTAAACTGTCGGAATCCATTCTCCCTGTTTCACAACGCCGCTGGATTGCTTTTTGAGCACCCATTTGCCCGATGCGTTTTTCTCAAAGATGCACAGAACATTCTTCTTTTCGCTGTGCATGAGGACAAATGCCGCCGAAAACCCGTGTTCGTCATACCAGCCGCACGCATCGTGACCATCCTCCATCAGTTGGCTTCCATAATTCACGCGTCCGATTTCATACGACGACCACGCCGAGCCGTTCAGAATTTGCTTGATGCCATCGGGCAGCGTCGCGGCGTTTCCCGAATCCGCACTGGCAACCGACAACATCATCAGCATTACCATCCCCAAGACCATCAGCAAATTCTTTTTCATGGCAAATCCTCCATTTCCGTTTTGCCGTTTCATCCATATCAACGATTCACTTCCCACATTTCTTCCAGTCAATCAAAATTTTTTCGTTTTTCGTCGCGAAAAAGGCACTTTTCTGCCGCAATTCACGAAAAATTTTCCCCTTAGTCAAACATTCCCGGTGGAAAATACGTCTAAAGTGTTGTACAATGAAAGCACCTGTTATTGTGCGCGGAAGGGAGGCGGTCGGCGTGTGGAAGCGGCTGATGAGCGTGTTGCTCGTCGTGTTGTTGTGCTGCCCGATTTTCGCCGTCCGCGCGGAAAAAATCACGGCGGATGGACGCGTCAACCGCGCGCTGCTCGTGGGCTGCGACCGCTTCCTCACCCAGACCGACACCACCCCCTCCTCCCGCAATAATGTGCTGCGCATGGCGGATGCCCTCTCCGGCGGCACGCTTAACATGCAGACCCTCGTCACCCGCGAAGACGGGCTGTCCTCCGCGTCCGCGCTTGTCGCCCTCATCCGCGAAACATTCGCCGATGCGGACGCGGACGACGTCAGCTACTTCTACATTAGCACCCACGGGCTGTGGAACACCGCCGTGAACGGGCTGATGACGCTCCTGCTCTCCGACGGCGAATCCGAGGAGGGCATTACGGCGTATGAGCTGCGCCGCGTGTTCGACACGATTCCCGGCAAAAAGGTGCTGCTGCTGGACGCATGCCACTCCGGCGCAATGATTGGCAAAGGTGTGGAGAAATCGTTCGAGAACCTGTTTGCGGGCGATAATTACTATGTCGTCTGCTCTTCCGGCGGCGAGGAGGAAAGCTGGTACTGGTCGGGTGAAGTCAGCGGCGAGCGGCTGGCGGGCGCGGGGTACTTCTCCGGCGCGCTGGCGGATGCGCTCTCCCGCACGGGCAGCTTCGGCGCGGATGAGAATCGCGACGGCGTCATCACCCTGACCGAGCTTCGCCGCCGCCTGCTGCATAGCCACGGCGCATCCACCGTCCGAACCTATCCGGAGGACAGCGATTTTGCCCTCTTCTCCTACGACTTGTCTGCCGTCAGCAGCCGCCGGCGCGAGACAAGCATCGAGGGCATCACCTTCAGCCTGTGCAGCCTTGAGTTTGAGAACCACCGCCCGCTGTATGAGTGGGTCATCACGAACCTGTTCAACGTCGTCCGCACGGCGCAGGTTGCCTATCAGCTGGTCTATCGCCGTCAGGGCATCTGGGATTTTGACCAATCCACGCTGATTTACGACAACAACGGCGATTTCGGCAGCTACGCCATTGCCGGACGAACCCTATCCCCCGGCTTGAAGGAGCGCTCCATCACCCTGAACACTGCCGATGCGCAGTCCTCCGGCTATGTGCTGCTGCAGATTTTGGTGATTGAGAAGGGTCTGCCGAGCGTCGTCTGGTCGAAAGTCCTCTGCGTTCCGCCAACGACGGACGACCCGCAACTGCGTGTGCATGTGCAGGACACATTCTGCCCCGAAAGCGGCGAAGAATTGACCTTTGTGGTGTATCATGGCGTTCCATGCGAACTAACGGTGACGATTGAGGATGAAGCCGGGCAGACGGTTCGCCGATTGTCGTCACGGCAGGCATCACGCCCGGAGCAGCTGAGTGCACCGGGGTCGACGTTCTGCTGGAATGGGACGGATTCGCAGGGAAAGCTGGTGAATGCGGGTCTGTATCGAGTGCGCGTGAAGGCGTATGTTGGGACAGAACGGTATGAGGTGGAGAGCGGATGGATTTCACTCACGGAAATGGTTGGATAAAAAAGGGGTAAACACGCGGGCAAAGCATGGAGAAGGAGCCTACTCAATCGCGCGAAAGGGTCAAGAATCCGGATGATGATATAATGGAAGCAAACAGGGCGGAAAGCCCGAAGCAATGAAGGAGGAGAAACGGATGAAACGGCTGCTGGGACTGATGATGGCGGTGATGGTGATGATGGGGGGAATTTCGTGTGCGGTTGCAGAGAACACGAACCCGATTGTGTCAGATTGGCTGACCGAACTGAAAAGCAAACGGCTGATTCAGATTGTGGAGGACGAAATCGGCGAGGGCTGGACGCTCTATCAGCCGAACGGACGGGAGGAAGAGGAAAACTTCTCATCCGCAGCGAATTTGAAGGAAATGCGCTTTCTCCCGGTGGTTGCGCAGAAAGACAATCAGTTGCGACTGCTGATTTTGAGGCGGCAGGGCGACTTGTGGAAAGTAAGCGAGCAGAACGACCGCGCTTTGATGCGGGACGGTTGGATGCTGCAAAATTTTTCTGCTATGCCTTATGGAAACTCTGATTCAACATATATTTATTTTGACTTTGTAGATGAAAATCAGACAGAATGGGAGCTTGTGTTGAATTTAAGCACTGTGTATGTATCATATTTCCGTATGATTTACACCGCCGAGGAATATGGAATAACAGAAATAGTATTTAACTATGAGCGTGGAGTAGATTTCCAATTTGATGCCCCTTTCTATTTCCGGCTCAGCTATGATGTAGATCCTGCTAAGAGTCTATCGTTTGGTGTGGCAGATTTTGAATTAGCGACGTGTCCTCTGTCAATGCGAGAATTTCTTGTTCCGGCGGTTGTTTCTTGCGGTGAAGAGGGGGCAGGGCTGTATATCATGGCAAAGCAAGGCATCCAGCCGATTCTGGTTCTTGCCGACGGTGAAATGATTGAAGCGATTCCACAGAAAGAGAAGTTAGACTGGACAATCGTATACTATCAGGGCAATTACCTGTTTATGAAGACTGAAAATTGCAAAATGGAAGAATGAATATAGCAGAGGGTATAGAAGGCGGCTACAGGCACAAGACCTGTAGCCGCCTTTGCGTTGTTATGTTTCATTTTGCAATGCGCTGGCGGGATAGGCGACCAGCCAGTCGGGAATGGAAATATCCAAGAAGGTGGCATTCGTCTTTGCAGCTTCGGTAAGAACATCGTTTAGGATGGTGTCGAGATTGAAACAGGTGATGTCAGTGCTTTCGCGGTAAAAAACCCTTTGACTGATGCCACCGTTATAGTTGGTAGCCACATCAACATAGATGCTGCGCAGGGGAGCTTCAATGTACACCCACCATCCGTTCGCGTCGGTAAAAGTCAGCAAAGTAAGATACCAGTGCAGACCAGCTTTGTCATCCCACTCTCGCTGAAACGTCAGGACGGCGCGTGGTACTCCGTTGCGCTCATCCTCTTCAGAGCTATAGTAGAGCTGAACTTCCGCATATCTTTCTCCGTAAAGGTGTGGTGCAATGTCGATATTCAGCAGCACAGAACTGGAGCGCGTTGTAATTTGCCAATGACCGTTGACCTTTCCCAGCATCAGCAGCTCCGGATTGCCATCCGGCGGAGTAACAATCACCGCGCATTCCGCCTGATTGTTTTCATCACAGCCTTCAAGGGTAGTAATCAGGGGAAGCAGTTCCTCCTTCGTCGAAGCATAGGACGAAATGACCTCGTCCGCCAGCAAGGCTTCGTAGATTTCATCAGGAACGGTTATGAACTGTGCCAGCGCATGGATGGGCAAGAGGCAAAGAAGCATCAGCAGAAGAAACGTGCGTTTCATAGAAAAGACCTCCTATTCTATGTACATTATAGGTGGACAAAAGATGGAAGTCAAGATATTAGGTGGAATCTTGCAAAAATTCCTTTGGATAGCTTTCGGTACAATAGGAAGCAACCGGGCGGCTTGGCGAGGGCTGACCTGCCCGGTTTTTGCGCTTCCCTTTTCCGCCTGATGATGATATAATGGAAGCAAACAGGGCGGAAAGCCCGAAGCAACGGAGGAGGAGAAACGGATGAAACGGCTGCTGGGACTGCTGTTGGCGGTGATGGTGGTGCTGTTCAGCACGACCGCGTTTGCGGATAACTATTGGACGAAAACGTGGGCGCAGGGGGAATATACGATTACGCTGACGCCGGAGGATGAAGCCGCGATTGCTGATTTGTGGAAGAAGATGGACGAGGGGTCTGTCGGGACGTCTCTGCGGGCGAGCATTGATAATCATCCGCTGAGTGAAGCATTTGAGGATTTTCTGCTGGGTCGGCGTCAGATGGCGCATAGCACCTATGATGATATTGGCTATTATTCATGGGTTGTGGCGATGCCGGATGAAAACGCAGTTCCGCAGGAAAAGGCATTCCAGCTGGCAGTGATGGCGATTCATGAGCAGTTTGATGTATCGTGGGACACGCTGGCGGAATATTATCCGGAGTTCCAGTTTAAGATTGCTTTCCCGGAAAGCGATAACCCGGTTGCCGTGTGGGAGCTGATTTTCTGCAAGTATGAAGAGCATCTGACAACCAATGAGGTTTACTATGAAGTAGGAATCTATGCGGAGGATGGAAGCATCTGGGGCGTAGATGCTTCCATCCCAAAAGGATAAGAGAGTGTGACAGGATTGTGGAAGGCAGTCCTGTCACTTTTTTAGTGTAATGCAATCAGCAGAGACCCAGCCTGTGCCTTTTACAGAAGCAACGCGATACCAGTTTGCAACCGATGTATCCAGAATTTTGACATAACTATCAAAAGGAAGAAGAGCAATACGGTCAGCACTGGTAGAAGGAAGAAGACGAAGATAGACGCCCTGCGACTCGTTAACCTGTGCATTACCGCTGAACGAATTTGCACCGCCACCAATATAACGAGCACAAACATAGCCAGAAAAAGCACCGTGATCCACGTATAACCATTGACGCTGCTCGGCGACTGTACCTACACCAGTAAATGTGTAGAATGTCATGACTTCTGTTACTTCAAAGTGATGTATGTCAGCGCTGCTTGCACGGGGACGACTTCTGATAGTTACATAGCTGGAAACAGCATCCGTGGTATAACCGTCAAAACTTGTACCCAAAACTCTGTTTTCCGTCGTTCCGCCGCTGGTATTATCCACTGCAATGAAATCGGAGCGAACCCAGCCATTTGTACGGTTCTGCGAATCCTGAACGCGATACCAAGTGTAACCGCCGGCGGTACTCACTTCCAGAATGGTGACCTTTTCACCGTTGTAAAGTTTATAACTCAGCAGGCTGCCGTTTGCACTGCTGCGTACATTCAGCCCACTTGCATTGACAGCGACCATTCCTGATTTTCCAACAAGGTCAGAGGAAGAAGAACTACCGCCGCCGCTGCTGTTGCCGCCGGAAGAACTACTGCCGCTGCTCTTCTTGTTGACGTAATCAGCCTTAATCCAGCCGACCTTTTTGCCGGAGGGCTGAATCTTCACCCAATCGGACGAAACATCCTGAACCGTTGCGGTTGCGGGAGAACTAAGCGTGTAGAGGACGGTACTGCCGTTAGCAGAATTGCGAACATTGACGTTCGTTGCATTCACTTCCACCGTGTCGGATGCGACAGCAACGAAGGACTTCATGACATAACCAGTACCATAGGTGCTGTAAGTCGTCTGATACCAGCTGTCATTGCCGCTGACTGCCGAAACACTAAGCACAGTGCCAGTGGGAATCGACGTGATAACAGTGCCGCTCGTGGAAGCCTTCTTTCTGAATTTCAGCTTGCCACCAAGAACAATACCATTTGCCATAAGGGAAAACATCTCCTTTGTTTTTATGTTCAGTGAGTATAGGGTGTCATTTATCTGGGCGGGGAACGATTCGCTATGAAGAGATGGCGATTCATTTTCTGCCCTCCTTTCGTTTCTTGAAAAGGAACACATCCGTTCTCAAAACGTTCGTTCTTGCGACCGGATGTTCCCTTTCGACGCGAAGCATATCACCATCCGGTTATTTTGTCAAGCGAATTTTCGGCCAATTAGGTATATTCGTCACTTCCGACAATTTTGCCGGACTTCTTTTGTCCAAAACAGTAAACATATGTTCGCATATGCGCGAGAACGAGATGCTCAAGGAAACCAGCAGTCCAGCATGGGCGTTTTTTTCGCCGGAAGGGGCTTGCTAACAGCAACATCATGACATATAATAAGAAGAAAGCAAACGATAAAGGAGGAATTTCCCCGTGATCCGCATTGAGCTGGACGTGATGCTTGCTCGCCGCAAAATGACCCTGACAGAACTGTCGAGGCGACTCGACATTGCGCTGCCGAACCTCTCCATCCTCAAAAACGGTCACGCGAAGGCAATTCGCATGGCGCTGCTCGATGCGCTCTGCCGCGAACTGGACTGTCAGCCGGGCGAACTGCTGGTGTGGGAACCGGACGACGCGGCAGAAAAGGAATAATCATCCATAGAAAAAAGGGGCTGATCTCATCCGTTCATGCGGAAAAGACCAGCCCTGTTTTTGTCGTTCGGGGATGCTGCCATTCAGTGTCGCAAAAAAGGCGTCAACAAATACACCTCCGCGAGGGTCGCGGAGAAAACCAGCGGTCAGGACTGCTTGGGCGTATGACCAGCAAGGTAGAAGCGCACAAGCTCTTCCAGAATTTCGTCGCGTTCCAGTCGGCAAATCATGCTGCGGGCAGAATTGTAGCTGGTGATATACGTCGGATCGCCGGAAATAATATAGCCGACGAGCTGAGTAATCGGGTCATAGCCCTTGGCCTGCAGGGCATTGTAGACATACAGCAGGATGTCCTGCGCTTCATTGCCGGATTCCTGAATGGGGTGCAGCTTGGTGGTTTCAAATTGACTCACAGCGAAGCCTCCTTCCTGCGGCGGCGTAGCATCGGGCGGACGATGTGCCATCGCATTTCATCATCTATTATACACAACAAAGCGCGGAAAGAAAAGTCCTTTTTCTGTGTTTTTGATGAGAATCAGATGAAGATTTTCTGCGGTGGCTTTTCTTTCCTCCTCGGCTATGGTATAATGAAGGCAGAATATTCCCTTGGAGGGAGGATGCGTATGCAGATTCTGGATATTATCACGAAGAAGAAACTCGGTCAGCCGCTGACACGCGAGGAAATTACCTTTTTCGCGCGCGGAGCGGCGGACAAGACCATTCCGGATTATCAGCTGGCGGCGCTGCTGATGGCGATTCGCCTGAATGGCATGACCGCGCAGGAAACCACTGACCTGACGCTTGCCATGCGCGACAGCGGCGACGTGTGCGACCTGTCTGCGATTCCGGGCAAGAAGATTGACAAGCATTCCACCGGCGGCGTGGGCGATACGACGACGCTGATTCTGGCGCCGCTGGTGGCGGCGTGCGGTGTGCCGGTGGCGAAGATGAGCGGGCGCGGGCTGGGGCACACCGGCGGTACGCTGGATAAGCTCGAATCCATCCCCGGTCTGTCCGTGGAGGAGACGGAGGAGCGGTTCATCCGGCAGGTGCAGGAAATCGGCCTTGCGGTCATCGGGCAGACGGCGGCGCTCGCCCCGGCGGATAAGACGCTCTATGCCCTGCGCGATGTAACATCCACCGTTGATTCGCTGCCGCTGATTGCCGCGTCCATCATGAGCAAGAAACTCGCGTCGGGCGCGGACGGCATTGTGCTGGACGTCAAGACGGGTTCGGGTGCGCTGATGGAGACGCTGCCGGACGCGCTGGCGCTGGCGCAGACGATGGTAGACATCGGCAAGCTGGCAGGCAAGCCGGTTGTAGCGGTCATCACGAGCATGGCGCAGCCGCTGGGAACGCACATCGGCAACGCGCTGGAAGTCAAGGACGCCATCGACGTGCTGGCAGGGCGGACGCGGGGCGATTTGCTGGAGATTTCGCTGCTGCTGGGCAGCCACATGCTGGTGCTGGCGGAGAAGGCGAAAACTTTGCCGGAAGCGCGGGCGATGCTGGAAAACGCGCTTTCATCCGGCGCGGGGCTGCGCAAGCTGGCGGAGATGATTGCCGCGCAGGGCGGCGATCCGCGCGTGGTGGAGGATTTGTCGCTTTTGCCGCAGGCGGCTGTCAAGCGTGTGATGCGGGCGGAAACGGCAGGTTATCTAAGCGCGATGGACACGACGGCGTTGGGCATGGCGGCGCAGCGGATGGGTGCTGGCCGCGCGAAGAAGTCGGATATGCTGGATTACTCGGTCGGGTATGTGCTGCATGTGCGGCTGGGGGATGAAGTGACGGAGGACACGCCGCTGGCGACGCTGTATGCGAGGAATGAAGCGGAGGCGGAGGAGGCGGAAAAAGCGATTCGTAAGGCGCTGACGATTGCGAAGGAGAAGCCCTCTGTGCCGCCCCTGTGGGATGCCGTTGTCACGGCGGAGGGAATCACTTATAATAGGTAAGAAAAAGGGATAAACACGCGGGCAGAGCATGAAGGAGAAGCCAACTGAATCGCGCGAAGGGGTCAAGGGGGGATCCCCCTTGCGGGGTCAAGGGGCGGAGCTCCCTTGTGGGGTTTGGGGCAACGCCCCAACTGTTCCTCGTCAAACCTACTCAAAGGAAGAAGTCAAGCAAAGTCGCGGCAGCGAAGCGTCCCGCGCCCAAACTTCGCGCGTCCTCAGACGCGCCCCCAAGCTGCTCTATCCATCATCTATGCTGTGTCGCGCCAGATGGGCGCGACCACGATGCTGGGCTTGCGACCATAGCTGCTTTTTCCCGCAAGCAGGGGGATTTCACGCCCATGACCGCATCCCCCGCGCGCTTTGGGGTGCGAAAAGTGTATTATTGATGCAGCCGCTTGCGGTTTTGCGACGGAAAGAACGACAGTTGGATGTATTTGATGCTCTTTTACATCCGATGAGACTTGCAAAACAAGGAAATATGATGTAAAATAGCAAATGTAAGGTTGATAAAACGCACAATCGGGTGCGGAAACCGACGAAGTGGAGGAAGAACAATGAATCTTCAGGGGCTGAACAAACAGCAAGTGGAGGAAAGCCGCCAAAAGCACGGCGCGAATACTCTCACGCAAATTCCCCCGGAACCGCTGTGGAAGAAAATTCTTGAGGGCTTCAAAGACCCGATGATTATGATTCTGCTCGTGGCGCTGGTCATCCAAGTGGTGCTGTGCTTCATGGGCGAGGCGCACTGGTATGAGCCGGTCGGCATTCTGATTGCTATCATGATTGCCAACGGCGTGTCTGCTATCAGCGAAAATCAGCAGGAAGGCAAAGCATCCGCATTGAAGGCGGAGGAAGAGGCCAAGGAAGTCGCAAAGGTGCTGCGTGACGGCAAGCTGATGGAAATCCACGTCAGCGAAGTCGTGGTGGGCGATTTGGTGTATTTGCAGGCGGGCGACAAAATCTCCGCAGACGGCGAGATTGTCAAGGGGCTTGTGAAGGTTGACCAGGCGACGCTCAACGGCGAAACCAAGGAAGCAACCAAGACCGTCAACGAAAGCGGCGAAGCCTACAACACCAAGGACCTGCTGAACCGCTGCTATGTCTACCGCGGCACGGTGGTGTGCAGCGGCGAAGCCTACATGGAGGTCAAGGTCGTCGGCGATAAGACGCTGTTTGGCGAATTGGCGCTGGAAGTGCAGGAGGATACGCGTGAAACGCCCCTGCAGGTCAAACTGGCCAAGCTCGCCAAGCAGATTTCGACCTTCGGCTATATCGGCGCGATTGCCATCGTCGTGGGCGTGTTTGCCCGGACGCTGCTGGGCGGCAATATCCCCAATACCTTTATGGAATGGGTGAACCTGTCCATTGAAGCCATTACCGTGGCGGTAACGATTATCGTCTGCGCTGTGCCGGAAGGGCTGCCGATGCTTACCAGCATCCTGCTGAGCTATCAGAGTATGCGCATGGCGAAGGACAACGTGCTGGTGCACAAAATCAACGGTTTGGAAACTGCCGGCTCGCTGTCGCTGCTTTTCTCCGACAAGACCGGCACGATTACCGAGGGCAAGCTGAGCGTCGTGGAAGTCGCGACGGGCAACGTGCGCAAGTTCTCCTCGATGAAGGAGCTTCCCCTGCCGCTCAAGGACGAAGTGACGATCGGCATCGGTCTGAACAACTCGTCCTCCTACTCCAACGGCAGCATCATCGGCGGCAACTCTACCGACCGCGCGCTGATGTCCTTCCTGGTTGACGCGGGCGTGGATGCAAACGTGGCGCGTGAGGATGTGCGCAACTTCAACGCCTTTGACTCCGCGAAGAAGTATTCGACCGTCACCATCAACCATAATGGCAAGGTTGTTACCTACATCAAGGGCGCGCCGGAACGCATTATTGCCCGCTGCCAGACGTATCTGGATGAAAACGGCGCGGTGAAGCCCCTGACCGAGCGCAATTTCCTCATGACGTACATGGACGAACAGGCGGGACGCTCGATGCGTCTGCTGGGCGTGGCGAAGTGCGACGGCGATACGGCGGACGGCGACAGCCTGACGCTGGTGTGCGTGCTGGCAATTCGCGACAACGTGCGCAAGGAAGCGGTTGACGCCATCCGCGAAGTGCAGGAGGCGGGCATTCAGGTCGTGATGGTCACGGGCGACCGCAAGGAAACCGCCGTCGCCATCGCGAAGGAAGCAGGTCTGCTCAAGCATAATACCGACGTCGCCCTGACGAGCGCGGAGCTGGCGGAACTGAGCGACGACGAACTCAAGAAGGTACTGCCGAATCTGCGCGTGGTGTCCCGTGCGCTGCCGACGGACAAGAGCCGTCTGGTGCGCTGCGCACAGGAACTGAATCTGGTTGTCGGCATGACCGGCGACGGCGTGAACGACTCGCCCGCGCTGAAGAAGGCGGACGTTGGCTTCGCGATGGGTTCGGGCACGGAAGTCGCGAAGGAAGCGGGCGATATTACCATCCTTGACGACAACTTCCTGTCCATCGAAAAGGCAATCCTGTACGGCCGCACGATGTTCAAGTCCATCCGCAAGTTCCTCATCTTCCAGCTGACGGTCAACGTCGCGGCGGTGCTGACTTGCTTCCTCGCGCCCCTGTTCGGTGAAAACGAAATCCTGACGGTTATCCAGCTGCTGGTTGTCAATCTGGCGATGGATACGCTGGCGGCAATCGCCTTCGGCAGCGAACCCGCGCTGATGGAATATATGAAGGAAAAGCCCATTGCGCGTGACGCGTCGATTGTGACGGGCAAGATGATGTCGCAAGTCGTTGTCAGCGGTCTGTACATCACGGCGATGTGCCTGTGCATCCGCTTTGTGCCGGCGCTGCAGCATCTGCTGGGCGCGTGGAGCACGGGCGTGCTGGACACGACGCTGCTGAACTCCGCCGTGTTCGCGACGTTCATGATGGCCATCAGCTTCAACGGCTTCAATGCCCGTACGGAGCACACGAACCCGTTTGAGCATCTGGAGCGGAACAAGAACTTCCTGCTGGTCATCGGCGCGCTGCTGGTGCTGCAGTTCCTGTTCGTTACCTTCGGCGGCGCGGTGCTGAGCGTTGAGCCGCTGAGCTGGACGGCATGGCTGGTCTGCCTGCTGATTGCGTTCCTGATTATCCCGATTGATATCATTCGCAAGGCGATTACTTCTAAAAAGTAATATAAAATTACGAACGATAAAAATCAAGCTGCACATAAGACAACTGTGTAAATACGCACCGCTCAAGGGCGTAACTCCCCAGCAGGGGCAGCGTCTCTGCTGGGGGTTGGGGCAAAGCCACGGATTCGCACTTCTACATCAAGGGAGGGAATAGCATGTCTGTGAATCTGCAAAAGGGACAGAAGATTTCGCTCGTGAAGCCGGGTGAACCGGGGCTCAAGCGAATCATGGTCGGTCTGGGCTGGGACGAGGTCGAGCAGAAGCGCGGCTGGTTCGCGCCCAAGCCGCAGGACATTGACTGCGACGCATCGGTCATCCTGTGCGGCGCGGATGGGCGCATCATCAGCAATGACATCAAGACCTGCTGCGTCTATTTCGGCAATCTCGTGCATTCCAGCGGCGCAATCGTCCATCAGGGCGATAACCTGACCGGCGCGGGCGACGGCGACGATGAGCAGATTATGGTCGACTTGCCCAACATCCCCGCGAACATCGACAAGCTGGTATTCGTCGTCAACATCTACGATGCGAACGTCCGCCATCAGCATTTCGGCCTGATTCGCAATGCCTTCATCCGCCTGGTGGATTTGTCCACGCAGAAGGAAATCTGCCGCTTCAACCTCTCCGATGATTACAGCGGGCGGACGGGTCTTGTTGTGGGCGAAATTTACCGTCACAACGGTGAATGGAAGTTCAACGCCATCGGGCAGGGCGTGACCGAAGCGAGCCGACTGGCGGAACTGGTGCGGCTGTATCAGTGAGCAACACAAAATTACGATAGGAGGAATACTCGCATGGCTGTGAATCTTTCTAAGGGTCAGAAAATCTCTCTGGACAAGGGCATGACGCTGGCGCTGGTTGGCCTGGGCTGGGACACGAACCGCTACAGCGGCGGCGCGGAGTTCGACCTGGATGCTTCCGCGTTCCTGCTGGGCGCGAACGGCAAGGTTCGCAAGGATGAGGACTTCATCTTCTATGGCAACCTGAAGAGCGCGGACGGCAGCGTCACCCACACGGGCGACAACCGCACCGGCGAGGGTGAGGGCGACGATGAAGTGCTGTATATCGACTTCACGAAAGTTCCGGCGGACGTGGAGCGCATTGCCATCACCGTGACCATCTACGAGGCGCAGGAGCGCGGACAGAACTTCGGTCAGGTGTCGAACGCCTATGTGCGTCTGGCGCGCCGTTCCAGCGAGAATGATAGTGTCGGCACGGAAGAACTGCGCTATGACCTTGGCGAGGACTTCTCCGTGGAGACGGCGCTGGTGGTGTGCGAACTGTACCGCAGCGGCGCAACGTGGAAGTTCAACGCCGTCGGCGCGGGCTATCAGGGCGGCCTGTACGCGCTGTGCAAGGCGTACGGCGTGAACGTGTAAGCGCAGCTTGTTTTGCACGAAAAAAATCAACATAGGAAGGGGCAAAGTGGAACGGGCGGCGCGTCTGTCTCCGCTTTGCCCTTTTTTGATGGAGAAGGCGTTTCCGGCGGGTGAATCACCCTTTGTGTGAATCATTCTTCGGGCGCGGCCGCACAGGAGGAGCAACATGGCCTATGCAGAGCGAATCCATCCGCCGCTCAGCCGAAATATGCTGACGGAGGAGTTGAACCGCATCCGTCCGGCGTTGTCGCGGGACAGTCTGCCGGACATGCGGGAGAGCGTGATGCCCGCGCTGTCCGATCGGCTGCTGAATGCGCCGGAGGCAACGAGCGCGCCGCAGCATCATCAGGCGCAGCAGATACCGCCGCGGCCGCCGATGCCGGAGCATCCGACGATGCGCATGGTGCAGCCGCCGATGCCGAATCGGACGCCTGCGCCGACGCTGCAAATGCCCAGTCAGCAGATGCAGCCGACTCCGCGCCGGATGCCGCCGATGCTTATGCCCGTTGCGCGCGGGCAGAAAACGGCGCTGCGTTTGCAGGAACGCGGGTGTGCGCGGATTCGGTTCGGTTTCGGGTGGCATGCGAACGATTCCCGATGCGATGTGGATGCGTCGGCGTTTCTGCTGGGCGAAAACGGGCGTGTGCTGTCTGATGAAGGGTTTGTGTTCTACGGGCAGCAGACGTCAAGCGACGGCAGTGTCCGCTTTCAGCCAAACGGCGCGGACGACCGGGAGACGATTACTGTTGATACTGCGCGAATTGACCCGCGAATCCGCAAAATCGTTTTTGTGCTGACGATTGACGAAGCGCTGACGCAGAAACTGCACTTCGGAATGCTGCAAAACGTGTATCTGCGCATTCTGGACGACCGCGACGGGCGGGAAATCCTCAGCTATCCGCTGGAAAACGCGTTCGAGAACGTGACCAGCATGACGCTGGGCGAACTCTACCTGCATCAGGGACAGTGGAAATTCAACCCCGTCGGCAACGGCGTTCATATGGATTTGGCGGGGCAGTGCGCACTGTACGGCGTGACGCTCGCGTGAGGAGGAACAGCGGATGATTCGATTTGAGACAGTCAATGAGCTGGCGCTGAAGGTGACGTGTCAGGGCGGCGGCGTGCTGTACACAAAGGCAGGCGCGTTTATCGCGGGGGAGAGCGCTGGCGGGAAGAACTATACGTTTGAGAAGGTTCTGTTTGGCCCGCAGCAGGGGCTGCTGCAGGCGGCGTTCGGTGCGCTGACCCGGCGTATGGCGGGCGAAAATCTGCCGCTGATGAAGGTGAATTTCGGCGGCGATTCGCAGACGTACTACGCGAACGCGGGACAGCATGTGACAGCCTATCAGCTGGCGCGCGGCGAAGTGCTGTCTGTGGAGGCGGAGAACATCCTCGCGTTCACGGGCGACTGCGACTACAACGTGCGCTTCCTGGGCATGGGCGTGGTGTCGCAGAAGGGTATCGCGACCTCGACATTGATCGGGCGCGGCGACAGCGCGTATGTGGCGGTACTCTCTGACGGCAACCCGCTGGTGATGAACAATCGCAAGTCCCGCGCGACGATTTCCGTTGACCCGGATGCGGTTATCTGCTGGATGGGGCAGGAGGGCGACAACTGCGACCCGCAGATTCGCACGGACATCAACTGGAAAACGCTCATCGGGCAGGCATCCGGCGAATCCTATGCTTACGAGTGGGGCGGCAACCAGCCTGTGACGGTGATTGTGCAGCCGTCGGAAAGAAAGGGCGGAATCAGGCTGGCGGTTGACTGACGCATTATTTCCATTCTTTCGGGAATTTCTCTCTCACTCTGCCCGTTATATAGGCAAAGGGAGGTTTTTCTATGAAGAAACGCATTTTCGCGCTGCTGCTGGCGGCAATGCTTCCGCTGGGCGCGGCAATCGCTGATGAACCGCTCACCGACGGCACGGTGCTGGTCGATTGGGTGGATGGACAGGAGACCTATACTGCCATTTGTTCCGGCGAACTCACCCTGCGCTACGACGCAGACACGAATACATACGCCACGGCAGATGGACTCATCTGGAAAACGGAGGGGGCACTGCCCTTCGCGACGTATCAGCCGCTGCTGATGCCGCGGACGCGCGAAGAGCTGCTGCAATGCAACGCCATTTACGCGGCGCTGCAAGACGCATCCGGCTTCTGGTCGGAGAAAGTCACGGGCACGGAGGTGCTGCCGGTGTATGCCGCGCCGGACGAAAATTCCTACCGCGCATCAAACGGCAAGGCAAGCGTCTCGCTGGCGGGCGGCGCGACGCTTCTGATGGAATATGGCGACTGGTCGCTCGTGCGCTACGAAGTCAACAGCAGCCGGATGCGTATCGGCTGGGTGCATACGAATCAGCTCGGCAGCGCGCCGGTGATGCTCACGGACATTCCTGTGACACTCAAAGAGGGCGCGTTCCTGACAGACGACCCCACTACAAGCTGGTATCACACGGCGGAAGGGGACACGCTGACAGACGTGCGTCTGCTGGCACAGTACGACCCGTTCTGGGCCTATGCGCGCGCGACAATGCGGGACGGCACGATGCTGTGGGGTTTCGTGCCGCTGATGGCTGTGCAGCTGAACGACGCAGTGGACGCGGCGGCGATGGCGAGCGTCTGTGGGACGTGGGGCTTCTGCGGCGGCGGGGAGCTGATGGGCTGGGTGTTCACGCTGATGGCGGACGGACAGGGCGTCTGCTACGCGATTTCGGATGAAGCGTCGGAAAGTATGCGCTACTTGACCGAAGGCATTACGGCGGATATGAATCCGGAAAGCGCCGGAATGTTCCAATGGCAGATTGTCGGCGGAACAAACGGGTATGCGCACGACTTCGTCCTCAGCAGCAGCAACGGGACGTATGAGCGCTATCATGCGGCACTGACGGAAGACGGATACTTGGGCTTCTACCAGTGCGAAGCGGGCGGACATTATCAGCGTATCCCATAATGGACAAATGCAGCAGCCAAATCAGGCAGGCATCCGGCGGAAAACCGGGTGCTTTTTTTATGCGGAAAAGGGGAGAGAGGAACATTCAGTGATATATATGGAAGTCCGAACGTTCGTCAAAAAAACGGCAAGTCAGCGACATTGAAAATAGATACACACGGATATGTGTGAATAAAACTTGACGCAAGAGCAGGAAAATCAACACGTTGCTGAACGCAAAATGCAAAAAGTGCGGATGACAAGGGCAAAAGGGGCAAACACACGCTAAAGTAGGACACACTGGACAGCGTGTATATGCGAAAAGATTGCAAATGCGGGCACAGGGCGGGTTTTGCGGGTCGAGAAAGTGAAAAAAGCCGAAAATTTTCCTGAAAAAACTGCGCAAAACCCCTTGCAATTTTCATGTGTATCTGATATAATCAGAGTGTTGTCTGTACAGGGATGATGTGCTAAGTTGCCGCCAGGCCATGGCGGGTAATTAGCGCGGACCAGCCCGACAATCGGGCGACGGACTCGAAGCGCAGCGGCGACCGCACCTGCAGTGGAAGCCGGACGGCGCCAACGAGACGACATTAGGAGGTAAATCAATGGCCACCCAGAAAATCCGCATCAAGCTCAAGAGCTATGAGCACACCCTGATCGATCAGTCCGCAGAGCGGATTGTCGAGACTGCCAAGCGCACCGGCGCCCGCGTGTCGGGCCCGATTCCGCTCCCCACGGAGAAGGAAATCGTGACCATCCTGCGCGCTACCCACAAGTACAAGGACAGCCGCGAGCAGTTCGAGCGCCGTACCCATAAGCGCCTGATCGACATCATGAACGCCAGCGCTAAGACCGTGGACGCCATGTCGAAGCTTGAACTTCCTGCTGGTGTCGAAATTGAAATGAAGCTGTAAGGCAGGAGGACGAAACAATGAAGAAAGCGATCGTGGGTAAGAAGATCGGCATGACGCAGATCTTCACCGAAGATGGCCGTCTTGTTCCGGTCACTGTGATCAAGGCCGGCCCCTGCACGGTTGTGCAGACCAAGACTGTCGAATCTGATGGCTACAACGCCGTTCAGGTTGGTTTTGGCGAGCTGACCGAGAAACGCGCTGAGAAGCTGCTCAGCAAGCCGGTTCAGGGCCACTACAAGAAGGCTGGCGTCGAAGCCAAGCGCGTGCTGCGCGAATTCCGCTTCGATGACTGCTCTGGTTACAAGGTCAATGATGTGCTGAAGGTTGACCAGTTCGTCGCGGGCGACAAGATCGACGTGACCGGCACCTCCAAGGGCCATGGCTTCACCGGCCCGGTGGCCCGCTGGAATCAGCACACCGGCCCTATGGCGCACGGCTCCAAGTATCATCGCGGCGTCGGCTCCATGTCCGCTAACTCCGATCCTTCCCGCGTGTTCAAGAACAAGCACATGGGCGGCCATTACGGCGTGGATCGTGTGACTGTTCAGAACCTGGAAGTCGTGTCTGTGGATGCTGAACGCGACCTGCTGCTGGTCAAGGGCGCTGTGCCCGGTGCCAACGAAGGCCTGCTGGTCATCCGCGACACGGTCAAGTGATGCCGCGAGGAGGATTGAACAATGGCTAAGACTGCTCTTTACAATATGGAAGGCGCGGCCATTGGCGAGATTGAACTGAGCGATGCGATCTTCGCGTCCGACGTTAATGTCGCCGCTATGCATCTGGTCGTCCGTTCCTATCTGGCCGCACAGCGCCAGGGCACGCAGAGTGCCAAGACCCGCACGGAAGTCCGCGGCGGTGGTCGCAAGATCTACCGTCAGAAGGGCACCGGCAATGCTCGTCATCATGGCAACCGCGCTCCGCAGTTCCGTCACGGCGGCGTCGTGTTCGCCCCCAAGCCCCGCGATTATGTGATCGCTGTGCCGAAGAAGGTTCGCCGCCTTGCTTTCAAGAGCGCGCTGACCTCCAAGCTCAACGACGGCGACATCATCGTGGTGGACGAGCTGACCCTCTCCGAAGGCAAGACCAAGCTGATGGCGAACGTGCTGAAGAAGCTGGGCGCTGAAAAGAAGGCGCTGGTCGTGCTGCCGGAAAAGGACGAGAACGTGGTTCGCGCCACGGCGAACCTGCCGCAGGCAATGACCACCTACGTCAACACCCTGAATGTTTATGACATCCTGAACGCCGGCAAGGTCGTCCTGACCAAGGCTGCCGTCGCTTCTGTTGAGGAGGTGTACGCATAATGAAGTCCGTGCACGACGTGATTATTCGCCCGGTGCTGACCGAAAAAGCGTACGACGGTTTTGCCGATAAGAAGTACGTGTTTGAAGTGGCCATCAATGCCACCAAGACCGAGATCAAGCAGGCTGTTGAAGCGGTTTTCGCGGAAGATGGCGTGAAGGTCGAAAAGGTCAATACCCTGCGCACGATCGGCAAGATCAAGCGTCAGGGCCGCAGTGAAGGCCGCACCCCGGAAGTCAAGAAAGCCTATGTTACGCTGAAGAAGGACTCTAAGCCGATTAAGTTCTTCGAAGGCATGGGCGAGTAAAGCAGGGAGGACAAGAAACATGGCTATCCGCACTTATAAGCCGACTTCGCCCGCCCGGCGCTTTATGTCGGTTCTGACCTATGAGGAAATCACCAAGAAGTCTCCTGAGAAGAGCTTGGTGGAATACCTCAAGAAGAACGCCGGCCGCAACAAGCAGGGCAAGATCACCGTCCGTCATCAGGGCGGCGGCAACAAGATCAAGTACCGCGTGATTGATTTCAAGCGCAACAAGCTGGAAATTCCGGCGAAGGTTGCCGCGATTGAGTACGACCCGAACCGCAGCGCGTTCATCGCCCTGCTGTTCTACGCCGACGGCGAGAAGCGTTACATCCTGGCTCCTCTGGGCCTGAATGTGGGCGACACCGTGGTGTCCTCTGAGAACGCGGACATCAAGCCCGGCAACGCGCTGCCGCTGGCGAACATCCCGGTCGGCACGCTGATCCACAACCTGGAGCTTAAGCCCGGCCGCGGCGGTCAGCTGGTTCGTTCCGCCGGCATGAGCGCACAGCTCATGGCGAAGGAAAACGGCTTTGCGACCGTCCGTCTGCCCTCCGGTGAAATGCGCAAGCTGCCGCTGAACGCGAAGGCGACCATCGGCACCGTGAGCAATGCTGATCACAGCAACGTGCGCATCGGTAAGGCCGGCCGCACCCGTCATATGGGTATCCGTCCCACCGTACGCGGTTCCGTAATGAACCCCTGCGACCATCCCCACGGTGGTGGTGAGGGCCGCGCGCCCATCGGCCGTCCCGGCCCTGTGACCCCCTGGGGCAAGCCCGCGCTGGGTTACAAGACCCGCGACAAGCACAAGGCCTCTGACAAGTTCATCGTCAAGCGCCGCAACGCGAAATAACCGCGAGGAAAGGAGGATATTGAACTATGAGCAGAAGTATCAAAAAAGGACCTTTTGTGCAGCCTAAGCTGCTGGCAAGAGTACAAGCCATGAACGAGGCGGGCGAAAAGCGCGTCCTCAAGACCTGGAGCCGTGCCTCCACAATATTCCCTGACTTCGTCGGTCACACCTTTGCTGTGCATGACGGACGCAAGCATGTACCGGTATATGTCACCGAGGATATGGTTGGCCACAAGCTGGGCGAATTTGCCCCCACCCGTACCTTCCGCGGCCACGCCGGCGCCAAGAAATCTTAAAATAGGACCGAAAGGAGGAAAAACACATGGAAGCTAAGGCTTATCTCAGACATGCGCGCATCTCGCCCCGCAAGGTTCAGATCGTGCTGGATCTGATCCGCAACAAGCCTGTTGAAGAAGCGACCGCTATCCTGGCCCTGACCCCCAAGGCAGCCTGTGAGCCCCTGGCCAAGCTGCTGAAGAGCGCCATTGCCAATGCGGAGAACAACTTTAACATGGACAAGAAGAATCTTTATGTCGCAGAGTGTTTTGTCTGCCCCGGTCCTATGCTCAAGAGAATTCGTCCCAGAGCACAGGGCAGAGCATTCCGCGTGATGAAGAGAACCTCTCACGTGACTATGGTTCTGCGTGAAAAAGAATAAGCTGAAAGAAGGAGGTAAACTATGGGACAGAAAGTAAATCCCCACGGTCTTCGCGTGGGCGTAATCAAGGATTGGGATTCCCGCTGGTTTGCTAAGGACTCTGCTTTCGGCGATATCCTGGTTGAGGATTATAAGCTGC